>JACCDG010433063.1_pt1 | contig 20918 bp, 24 predicted proteins | sample 7442471 | NCBI WGS metagenome assembly JACCDG01 (sample SAMN15323444, study PRJNA562643) | freshwater metagenome | isolation source: river surface water | place: USA:Blue River Watershed | collected 2017-08-17 | reverse complement strand
TACGACCAAGCAGAGATTGCTCTTACTGCTTAACCTCTTCTAAAAATCCCCCAGACGAGATTCGAACTCGTAAGGCTTGCGCCAACGGATTTTAAGTCCGTCGTGTATACCGTTCCACCACCGGGGGAGACTCTTTAGTTATCGCACTTCACTATAGAAATCTGCACGAAATTTTTAAGATGAATCTAATCAAACTTCTTCTTGAAGATGTCAAGTTGTTCCATGACATTGTCTGACTTGAAGTCAATCTCTTTCATAATCTTGTAGTCTTGCAAAGACAATTCACCACTCATAATTTCTTTAAATTTAGATTCAATAAAGATGCCACGGGCGATACTTTTTTGGTTCTCAATCTCCATAACCATAATACTAAATACTGCAATCATCAAAACCAACATAAAACACATAACAAACTCAGTGGGATGATTGTTCACGAAACTCGAAATCTTGCTACGAAAATTAACTTTTGGCTTATCAATAGTGCTTGTCATCATACTACTATAGATTGTGTGGTGCAAGTTTTAAGACAAAAGATAACCCTTTGTAAGTCCTGGGCCGTGCCCAAAAAATTGGTTGAAAAGTGGTATGTTCCAAAATTGAACCAACCACTTTTATCATATGAATTTAACTCGATTTATCATTTAAAGGAACTTCGATCTGCCCGCTTTTCAAAGATTCGTCCCAAGTGCCATTGGCTACTTGATTTTGCCACCAATCATACATTGTTTTAGAAACCCAGTCACTAAGTGTTCTATTTTCAAGTTTGGCGACTTCAGTAAATTTATCAATAATTTCCGGACCCCATTCTAAATCGATTGAGACCCAATTAGACTTATCTACTTCATCATAAGGTACAAATTTATTTTCCATATCAATTATCCTTGCAAATCTGCTTCTCTTTGGTTGATTGCTCTGCCAAATTGCGGAATCTTATCTTTGGTATATGCTTGGAATCGCACAGTCCAATGAGTACCAATCAATTCTTCTTTCTTATGATACAATTCTTTGCGATAATCCATTGTTCCAACGGGCGATGTTTCAAAAATCTTGCCTTCTGGTGTTTTGCAAAGGAATATAGCCGCTCCAACGAATTTACCTTTGCCATCAATAACATTTACAACCTCAAATTCCTCTTCAAGAAAATCTTTGAGTTTAAGCAATTGGTTAGTCCGTTGGTTGATTTTATAACCATGCCCGTGAAGGCGAATCATTGTACCTTCCCAACCTTCACCAACAAACTTTTCATGCAGAGGATAAATCTCCTCTTGAGTCTCGATAACATGAGCAGGTGCAAGGATTACCTGCGGATTGTTAGTGTCTTTAACAATCTTCTTGCAAATCTTATATCGCTCGGTATAGCACAAATCAGGTGCAACAATATCATAAATACGATAGAGTAATTTAGGCGAAAGATTATCACGGTACTTCTTTGCGGCTGAAACAGTATCTTGTAAAGGGAAACCTTCTGGTAAAATCAATTCACCATCAACAATGAAATCATTGCATACAACATTGTTCAAATGGGCGACAATCTTGCTGTCAAACAATTTGCCACGACGAGACCACATATTCTCTCCATCAGTCAAACAGCGAATTCCGTCAAACTTTGGCTGAACAGTCAAAGGGAAATCAATTGTATGAGCCTTATCGCCAAGAGGATATGCAAGCATTGGAAGGACAAAAGACTTTTCTTCGGCTTCACCAATCTCACGATAACCCTTATCTTTATTGGTTTTAAAAGTAGAATTAATCTCGGAAATAGCCTGTTGCTCTGGAGTAGTTTCGTTAGAGCGACCAATATTCTTACCTTCAATAGTTACATAAGCAGATTGGGTAATCTTCGAAATACTAGTACCCTCATTAGTCTTCAAATCATCAGCAGACTTGATATCAGCAATTGTTTTACCAACCGTTTGACAATAAGTAGTGTAAGTAAAATAATCAGCACCATCTGTACAAACATGACCCTGCCAAAACTTAACCTTGCCAGTAGAAGTAGATGCTTGAAGAAGAGGAGTAGAGTAAATCGTATTCATGGTACTATAGAATATAGTGACAAGTTTTTAAGAAAAAAGAGGAGGTTAATCCTCCTCTTCCTCTTCATCTTCGTCTTCATAATCATAATCATCGTCTGTCTCAAAAAATGATTCTAGACCTACATGATTTTGTTCAAGTGCACCATAATACCCCCAGTCTCCACCTTCAGCAGGATTATGACATCGAATCATGCTTTCTTCTTCATCTTCGTCAAGGTATTGTTCGTCAATTTCAACAGTAACTCCGTCTAACTCACATCTCTTCAAAAATAAAGGCAAATCACAGTCTTCTTCCAAATAGAAAACATCATCATCTTCATTAAAAAATGAATAATCTGAAAATGATTGAGAAATCTTCACTTCTCTTGCATCATCTCCAGATACTTTGAGATACCCATGACCTGGAGTTTCATAAAAAGTAGTTTTAAAAACTTTTGACATAATATGTTCCTTTAATAATACTAAATTATAAACTGCAATACAATGGTTCGTTAAGTTCGATTGCATCTTTAATCAAATTACATAATTGTACTTTTTGTTGAATTAAATAATCTAAAAATTCAGAATCTAATTCTTTTTTATTTGTTTCAATTCCAAGAACACTATGTATTGTTGAAATAACAGGTTCTTCATCAGAAACATTTTCGCCAATCCTTCTATTTTGAATCTCTTCTAATAGCCATTTGCAATTTTCAACTGACAAAAATCCATTATCATCCAATTTTGGAATAACATCTTGCCACCAACTCAAACCTAATTGCTTGAACAGACTAGTGTTGTTGTATGGGTCTCTGAAATACCCAACTGAAAATGCCTTCTCTAAAAGAGGAACAATCATTGATGAAAATTTATCATCCTCGCCTTGAGCAAGGTCAATTATTGATGCTCCAGATGTCATAGTGTATAGTGATGTAATTTTCTCGATTTCTTCGTTAACAACATTATAATTTTTATCGAATTTACTGTGTAAATAAATATCTGCACCCATAATGAATACCTCTAGTGCTATAGAGAAACTATTTCGAAATTTAAGAAGAAAGGGAGGGGTTTATTCCTCCCTGCTTGTGTTACATTGTGACAGGCTTGGCAACAAGAGTACCATACCGACCCGTTCGCATCTCATAAACAGAATCTGCAGGAGCCTTCATAAGGATGTTACCGTAGCAATCTATAGAATATTGCTTCGACTTTGCAACACGGGGCTTATGAGATGAGACTCGAATTTCATCACCATTGGTAGCAACCCAAACCTTGTTTGTGCCATCCTTCATAACAACAGAAGTCAAACGCACAGGGAAGCGAATACGACCACGGGAATCAGGGCTGTACACCAGACTATAGATATGTCGTTGTGCAACCTTGGGAGCAGACTTCTTTACAGGATTCAGACCTGCTCGAATTTCATCATCAGACATAAGTACTGGTGCATAAACAATATTGTCGTCAATTACGAAAATCTCAAATCCAGTCATCTTATCGGCATAAAACATCTTGTTCATAAAACGCTCGACATAATCAATATCAACTACCACATCTTCGGGTGCATTGATATTGCCTAGAACAGACAGCAGACCAAAAGGTCTCTCTGCATTTACGAACTCGGAGACAACGTTGCTGACAAGACCATCGAGAATTTTCTTACTCATTAGTTTTCCTTTATTGAACTTTGATACTACTATAGAACTAATGCACGAATTTTTAAGATAAAAGTTAACCCTTTGTAGGTTCTGGGGGCCCGCGATTTTTAAGAAAAAATAGACCCCTGCTTTCAGGGGTCTATTTTCTATTGATTTTTCATACATCCTCGGAGATTTCGACTAGAAAGTCTAAATCACTTTCTAGTTCGTGTACATCTCCCCAAGTAACGGTATCCCTGCCTGCGAACCTTTGAGAAACTTCAAAAGCCAATTCGTCAAAATCATTTTGGTAAAGATACTTTACAAGGGTCTTGACATCAACCTCACCTGAGAGAAAATCAGAGGAATCGAAATCGGAGTCATATTCCTCCTCTTCATCCCAATCATCTTCCTCATCGCTATACCAAGAACCATCTTCTTCATCGTCATCGGAATCAAACCGAGAATCGTATACCGGAAGGTCAAGGCGTTGGGTGCAGATATCAACGACCTTGTATCGGCAGGTACGCAACTTTTGGCACTCACAATCGTGCGGAACGCTTACAACATCCTGCGGGTCAATCTCAACAATCAAGAGAACGGCATCACTACCGCCAAAACCTTGAGCGTATTCAAGAGTGCCTGCGTGGAGACCAAACGAACAACCACGGTTAGCGTCATCATCAACATTGTTGCGGTAGACCTCAATCTCTTCACCAACGCCATTGAAGATACGACCTTTGCCATCATCCTTACCCTTGAGCAATTGGGCTTGACCAGAGGTGATGGAGTGATAGTCGGAACGAACAGCCTTGTAGGCAAGGAAATTACCATTGGTAGTAACCGTCAGGTTGTTTCGCTCAAGGAAGCGGTACAACTCTTCGACAGAACGACGAGAAGGGTTCTTCTGCAACTTGGACAAGAACTTGACCAGAGGCAACGGACTAAATCCAGAATCGCAGAACTGGAGAATGCGGTCAACACAGAGAGAATGAACTGCGGAACCACCAAAGTAAACAGCACCATTCTGAACCTTGATATTGTCATACTCAAAGAGATATTCCTTGACAGCAGTTTCAGGGTTGAGGTAGGTAAAAAGAGAATCCCAGTCTTCGACACGGTAAGCCTCTACAGCACGACCGAACAACGGATTATCACTACGCATAGTGAATTGCTTGTTGTCGATTACAACAGACAGAGACCCACCGTGTTCATCGGAAAGGGACAGGATAGCGGATTGAACATTAACTGACATTTTATTTTTACTCCTATAACTATAGAGGAACCGAACAAAGATTTAAGAAGAATCTGGCAGATGCTTTCACACCTGATATTACTATAGAACATTCACTCGAATTTTTAAGAAGAAAGTTAACCCTTTGTAGGTTCTGGGGCACCGCCCCGGAAAATACACTTATTCATTATATTATTGTACTATTTCTGCAATAAGTGTATTTTCCGCTTGCCAAACCCATCAAATTTGAAAGGTATAGATTGGTTTGGCTTTAAATTGAAGCCTCCAGACCCTTTACGAGCCTGATAGCCTCATTATATTCAGGTTCAAAGAAGTAAATCTCATTCATCCTATGAATACAAGGATAGTTGTCGATTACAGTATTGATAAGAGACTTGTCAACGTCTTGAATCTCATATCCAAGTGTTTCTCTGCCGAGAAAATCAATTGCCAACACAAGTTCCTTCTTCAAGGTAGAGTCAGAATACTCTGCCTTGATTGAATCAATCAAGCCTTTAAGCAAAGTGTCATTATCAGAATTCATAATAACACCCATCAAACTGAATGACTGGTCATACTTTCCAGTTTCGTAATTATACTTGGATTGCGAAGAAGGGCTAGTAATAGAATTGATGATAGTCAATTGCAATCTTGTGAAAACGCCCCATTGATTCTGAACATTGAAATGCTTCTGAACACTTTCATTCAAATTGTTCTTCTTGATATAGGTTTTAGTAGCATCAAGAATCCATTGCTCGGCAGGAATCCAACCGCCACCCACGCCCTTCGCCGATTCACGAATACCGTAAATGGTTGGCTTGTCTTCGCCTGTTAATTCGCAAATGCTAGTGATTGCACGATTGATAGCATTAATGCTCTTTTCACCAATAGATTCATACTTATTGATAAGAACGTACACGCCATTGCCATTCGCAATATCAACGTCAGAGACATCCCAATTGTCCTGCTTTGCAGTATAGTCTGTTCCAAGGAATTCAAAGACTTTAGCCTTGGCACGTTCCTTGCCCTTATCAGACATTACGTTGCCACGGTTTGTTGAATAACGAACCGCAGGATAGTCTTGGATATTAACAATAGTAGCACCCTTGAAAATATCGCTGTTACGCAAATCATCGGCATTGTTAACAGCAGGAACATCAATGCGAATTACAGTAGCATCCTTGACACTTGAACGGAATGCATTCTGAACTCCACGAATGTGTGCATTGATATCTTTTTCTTTAACAGCACCCTTGACATTTACGCACAATACGATTCTGTCACTAGGATAGATGTTAGAGGTTTTATAACATTTCAATCTTGCGGTATTGAAATAACTGTATTCATTGAAAGACGCATTGTACTTGGTCTTAATGGCATTCATATTACCACTATTCAAAGAAATCTTATCACCATAAAGGTAAGAAGAAATATGACTAGGCAACTTAACACGATTCATAACAGTTTTACTGAAATTGAAATTGTTATAAATCTTTGCAACATTCCAAACGCTATTATCTTGTGAATCAACCAATGCTTGAAGGTTTTTAGCCAATTCATCACAGATGCTATTGAATTTGCTATCAAGCCAATTTATAGTACGCTTGTCATATTCAAGAGATTCACGGGAAGCAGTAATAGACAATTCGCCGATAGGTGCTTCGACAATGAAAAGATTGTTGCTGTATCGACCTTCAGTAAGAATGCTAAAGGCACTACGGTCTGTGGGAAGAACGCCAATATTCAAAGGGTATGCAACATTGCCCATAATTACCATATGAGTAGAGCGGTTGCCATAATATACGGCTTGACCCTCAATAGCCTTCCAACCATCACCAGACGTTATGACTTTCAACTCATTAACGCTATTGACAGCGGAATCGAATGAATCATCAGAATTGATAAACACGGGAGTCGGGGTGAAATACTTGTAGAAATTGCAAGCAGTCTCACGGAACTTTGAAACATCCACGGTACGAATGGTCACATTGATTTCAATGCCATTATGTTCGGTAGTAGGTTCAGAATAAACACGACGAATCTTACCGATATTGGATTCATCAAGGTAAGCGGTATACATCGTCTTTGTACCATTGAAGAACGAAATGATATCGAATGAATTGCCATAAGCAAAGGCAGACTTGGAACCAAGTCCAAACGTGCCATTGAAATCGTTGGAAGAATCTTTGGTAGACGTACCATAAGAGGTGTACACATTGAGAACGGTCTCTTCAGACATACCAACACCAAAGTCACGCACCTTGAAAACAGGAGCGAGCAAAGTAGGTAAGGTAATCTTGAGAGGACGTTCTGGAGTGCCAGCAAGGATATGACCATCCCAACCATTAGTAGAATACTCACGAATGACCGCAAGCATCTTGTCAGAGTAAATGTTGGAACGCAGGATACTGAAAATCTTGGCAGAATCCTGAATAGTGTAAGAAGCCTCAATGGCTTCGCCCATAGTGGACACAGAACGAGTAGCAGTCGCAGTAATCATAATAATCTATACCTTTCATTACTATAGATATCCCTACACACTTTTTAAGATGATTTTGGGTAATACTTAACCCTTTGTAGGTTCTGGGGCCAAGGGTACTCTTGTTAATAGTAAATGACATAAAATAAAACCCCGCTCATAGAGCGAGGTAAAATTATATTTTTACCCTTGAAAATAGATGGCATTAAAATTTTTAGTATAAATTAGTATTCATCAATTATAATTGAAATATCATGAGCTTCTTCTTTTCTCAGGCTTAAATTATAACCTCTGACTTCTAATAATATAGGTCCATTGCATCCAGCACAATGTAAAATTTTAACCTGCGTTCCGCTGGTAAGTCCCATCTCTGACAAACGTGCTCTTGAGGCTCCCTGAAGCCCCTGTACGACGCATTTAGAGCCTTCTGGGCACATATCTAATGTTATGCCATTTTCGTGGTTTAGCGGGCATATCTTTGGCTTTTTATTTGACTTCATATTTATATAATTATATAAAAAAATAAAGATGGCTTTGTGCCATCTTTATTTTGTGTTAACATTCTCATGGGCGTCACAGCTCTTGAGAGACACCGTTGCTCTAACGCATTGCTGCTCCAGTTAGAGTCTACACTTATGGTGTTTTATTAAGCGAAAGAAGGGAATCGAACCCTCGTCATCAGCTTGGAAGGCTGAGGTAATAACCATTATACGACTTTCGCATATTACATAATTATTATAGTGTAATTTATTTATTTTTTAACTCTTTGTCCTAAATTTTTATCTTGAATTTGTCTACCTTGTTGATCTGCGTATGCTACTTTAGCTATGTCTTTTTCTAGTCCTAAAATTGACAATACTTTAAGGTATGACCCTATTGATGTATTTGGATTACCTGATTCAATATTTCTTAATGTTGGAATACTTACATTTGATTGTATTGATAAGTCTTCCATTGTAATATTTCTTCTTAGTCTTGCTAGCTTTATATTTTCGCCTAATTGTACTAAATTTGATAAAATTTTATGATTAATTTTTAAATTATTTCTTGGCATAACTGTAAATAGTTTTTCTGTTAATGCGTGTTAACTGTAAATAGTCTTTCTGTTAGCTAATAATTGTAAATTATTCGGGCGAAAAATAAAACCCTCTGTTAGGAGGGTTTTATTGATTATTAAATTGATGATCCCATTGTAGATGTTTTACTTTATCAAGATCTCTTTCATATAGCATTGTGGAGTGTTTGCACATACAAGTTGCCCCTCCGCAATCTACATCTTTAATTTGATAATCTAAACAATTGAGTACTGCGGAAAAAACTCTTTCCCATACTCCTACATTCTTTTCATATTCTGCAGGTGTTAGTGGATATGGGAATCCGCCACGAGAATTTAATTCTCTAACAACTTTATTGGGCATGAGTACATTTTCAGCACCAGCTAAAGAAACCCATTTATTTTTATCAAATTTTATATTCATTCTGTCAAAGTAGATTTGCATTCTATCATCCCATAATTGATGATCAACATTAGCTTTCCTAATTTGAGAGTCATGGGTATAATAAGTTGGCAATCCATTTGGGCCGTAATCTTGAGAACAAACAACTATTTCATCATTATGTTCTTGCATAAATTTAATAGCTTTTTCAAGCCATCCTAAAGCAAAATCATAATTATCATCATGAAGAAGCATATAATATTTATAATTTGGGTAATCCATTAAAGCTTCATTGAATTTTTGATATTGTCTGCCCCATTTGCCTGTTTCACCTTTAATAATAATGTCATGGGGTACATTTATAGGATAAAAATTATTTATATAATCAGGACCATGGTACATCCATTTGCCGTGATATAATTTATTATCATATGGATTATTATCATTTGTTGCAGGAATTATAATAGCAACTTTGTCAATTAAATTATTCATTACATTTACCAACTCATAGATTCTCCATCTGATGGTAAATAATATTTCCATATTTCATGTATTGATCCATATAGAAATTTAGAAAAACCCAAAGATGAATTATATTTTGGAGCCCTGGGATTTTTCTTAAGTGTTAAACCACATTTATCTAATGGTTTATCGCTTTTCTTACCATTGCATTTTTTGCAACAGGTTACAAGATTTTCCCAGGTATCTCCACCGCCCATTCTTCTGGGCACAACATGATCCAGTGTTAAATCGCTTGTAGATCCGCAATATTGGCAAGTATAATTATCTCTAACATAAATGCCTCTTCTAGATACTTTAGCTACTGGTCTTGGTCTTTTTATTTGTCGGCGCAATCTGATGACAGAAGGTACCGCGAAGTCTTCTCCACTTATAGTGTATAGAAATTCAATATCTTCATTTTCTTCACCAAGATAATGCAATACATCAGCTTTTTCTTTGTAAAGAAGACCAATGGCCCTATGAAGATTGCAAATGTTTAGTGGTTCATAATCGCTATTTAATACTAAAACTTCTTTACCCATAAAAGAATCCTCATTATAATTATTGCTCGAAATTTTATAATAGTGCTCGAAAAATAAAAATTATTTATATACTCGAAATTTAAAAAGACCCTACATTTGTGGGGTCTTTAAGCTATGTTACGAAAAACTGGTCTGCCCGTCCTGGGGTCCGTTTCTCTATACTTCTCGGGTATCGTAACTCCTGGCGAAATTTTTGATTTGAGTGCTTCTAGCTTGGTTGCAAGCTCATCTAATTTTTTAATTGACTGTATTACTTTAAATTTTTGTTGCACAACTTTAACAATACTGTCTCTTGCTTGATCAGAATCTAATTGATATAAATTTTTAATAAAATCATTAATTTGAGTTTTTAATTTATTTAATTTAATTATTCTATCATTAACCAACATTAAATTATTATCAATAACTGATCCAATAACTGGTGATTTTAATTGGGCTTTAATTTCATCATATCTTTTTAAAAACTGCTCTTCAGTTTCGTCATCTTTTTGAACAATTGATATTCTTTGTTCTTCATAACCTTTGATTAAAAGATCAAGTTGATCATTGGTTTTTTTACCAAAGCCAAAAATATCTTGAGCCACTTTAATTAATCTATCACATTGATGATATTGGCCGTTAGATTCTAAACTTTTAATAATACTCGAAATCTTATTTTCCATGTTGTCTATATTAATAATAAAAGCCCAGTTTTCCTGGGCTTTTATTTTATTCACTCAAATTAAAATCAAATATTAAATCAAAAACATTTGTTAAAAAACATTCGAATTCCTCGAAAAACTTCATTTACCGATACCCTCCTATAATTTAATTTTCATCTATGAATGATTGGGCATCGGCAATGATATTCCAGATATATATTATACTACGCAGCTTTCATTTCCTTACTTAATATATTAATATTTTTCATAATATCAGAAACTATATCTGTAAATAAACCAGCATATGATTCGTCATGGTACCTATGTTCACAATGTGCAACTTCGTGAGCAGCTAGAGTAAGAAGTTCTACATGTGAATGAAAATGATTAATTGAAAATTTAATTTTACCTAAGTCATCACCTTTGCAATGTACTGGATTAAGCATTAGAGTATGAGTATCTCCTGAAATCTTGTGACACGCCTCCATTGTTTCATCAAATACAAATCCAGGCCTCCATGAAATTTCTTCAATTGCTCGAATTTTACAAAGCGAATTAAGTGCTGCTTCACATGCTATGATCCATTGCTTTAGAAGCCTTAATTTTCGCGATTCTGAGGCCTCAATTTTATCGGGCGAGAAATTCTTCGCTGCAGCTCTAATTCGCCTGTCAGAGCTTTTTGTAAGCACAACCAGGCCATCTGTAAAAGGACTCTTTGCTGCAGAAGTTTTAATCTCTGCAGAATTCTCTTTAATATAAGATAAAGGCTTTTGAACGACTAAAGTAAATTCCCCATTGAGAAAACTTCGAGACATGCGAGCTGATTCATCGGGTCTTCGAAATGTTCTAGGTGAGCCCATGATAATTTCTTCAGCTTTTTGTTTTTCTCGAAATCCTGAAATTGTTTCAGTATTAACCATGTTGCAAAATTCATCAACTTCATCTTGACAACGCCAGGTAAGAGAATCCCTATTAGAGAGAAGGACCTGGCGCGATTTTTCAGGATCGATTTCAACAACAACCAAAATAGGTGCTTCTGTGCGACGAGTAAACATTGCTACACCATTTACTCGAAAAATAATTTTATTTTTAATAGTAGCACTCTTATTTGCATAAGCTGTGCCAAAACTCAGATCTTTCTTCTTGCCTCTAGCATATAAATAATTATCAATTAAAATATTATTTATATGTATTCTGCAATTAAATTTACTCACAGCAATATAGTCATAAAGGGCTTGCTCGAAAGTCTCGAAATTTGAATAAAATTTATTTAATGAAACAGTGATAACAAATTTACAACCTGAGGTTTGAGACCAATTATCATAAATTTCGTAATTTGCTCCACAGCCTTGAGCATATAAATTATTTGTAAAAATTTGATAATCTGATTGGGCAAAACATAAAATAATTCTAGCCCTGCCAAACCCACCTACGGAATCACTCGAATTTTTAGATGTAGTTCCTAAATTAAAAAATACATTCTCTAAAATATTCTTACTCATGCCATGGCCATTGTCAGAAAAAGATACTATTGCTGACCCACCAAAATTTTCAAGCTTAATATCTATATTAGATGCACCAGCATCAATTGAATTTTGAAATAATTCACGCCAAAAAGCTTGCTCCCAATTTGAATAATTACGAATTTCATTTACAAAAAAATCGCTCGAAATTTTGACTTGTGCCATGGTATCACCTCTAAACGTTAATACCTCTAATAGTATTAGAAGCTCGAAATTTTAAGAAAGAATCATAGGATAAAAAATTTTTATTTATAATTTATATTTTAGAGGTAATAACAAATGTGGTATAGATTCTCACAAGCACAAAATACAGGTCTGGATTTCACTAACGCTATTGATGCAATTCTCACTAATCCAGCTTTGAATAATCAACAAAAAGCTGAACAACTTTTTACCTTAACTCAGGCCCCAGGGATGAACCCAAGTTTTGTCTTAAATCGCCTGGAAGCTATGCCAGGCGGTGCAAGTGAAATACAGAATTTTTTTACACAAAAAATATATCCTCCTAATGAGTCTTTGACAGAATCAAATACCCAGCCTCCTGTAATTAACGCGATTTTACCTGGCAATGGTACTAATAACTTAGGGAATCTCACAGCACCACAGGGGAACACAGGTACATTAACGCCTCAATCACCTACAGGAAATCAAGCTGATGCAGCAATGCCTAAATTAGAACAAAAATATTTTAAATTTTATACACCTGGGTCTCCCAAAACAGATTCTAATTACCGGGGAAGTACACCTGTTGGTGGTTGGGCCGGTTATCTGGGGCCAAATGATGGTGTAAATTACAACCAAGGCTATGAGCCTATTTATCAATTAGGCACCGATGGTGAACCTTTATTGAGGCCTGACGGCCAACCTATTGTAAAAGGTTTTAAATATGATGGAAATAAAAATACCCAAAATCCTCAACAAAGCTTTAATACATCAAGCATGGATGCGGCTTTAAAGGAAAGTGGAGTACAATTCATAATTGGTGGTGGTAGCGCCAATAATCCAATTAGTCCTGATAATAAAACTGCAATAATAAATAAATTAAATACTAATAAGTTACCAAATACAAATTTATTTGACCCATCAAAATTAAATGAATTAAATACCTATCTTAAAAACATTGGATATTCAGCAACAATAGATCAACCGACTGGTGTTCTTGAAGTAGTAAAGGGAGCAGTTTAACATGAGAAGATTTGCTCAAATTGAAGATCTATCAGGCATTAATATTCAAGATTCTCAAAAAAAAGCAATTATTTCTGATTTGATTTCAGAAGCTGAATTATTGGCAACTTCAACTGTAGTTTTAAGCTTGGCATTTAAAACTTTAGATTTTAAATGGTTGAAAACACTGAAGCCATTAGCTTTTGTAGGTTTGTCATCTGCTATTCTATTGCAATTATTAAATGATTTAAAAGAAGCTAATAGATTAATAAAAAGAATAGATGGAAAATCATTAAACGCATTTGTTCAAGTAATGAGTGGAACAGGCTACGGGATTGCAGCTGGGAGAGCTTTAGCAAAAGGAGAGAATCCCTGGGATGCAATGTGGGAAAAAGCAGTAGAAGTTGGTGCCAGTCCTAATTATGAAGCAATTCCTGATCTAATTACAAAAACTTTGAGTACAATTGAAAATATTGCAATGATACTTATGTCGCCACCAATAAATATTCCTGTTCCAGGAGGTTGGTTTGCACTTGTTGCCATAATTAAAAGAATTTTCACCACAAAAAATGCTAAAGACTTCGCAGCATTTGTAAGTGGTTCTGGAACCATGGAAAATGTAGAAGGAATAGCACCTTCTGCTAAACAACCTGCTGTTTATTATAGAGTATTAGAAATTTATAGAGAAGGGCCCAATAAATATAGTGCTGTAAAATTGATAGACTCTTTTGGCAACCAATCTGAAGTTTTATGGCCTGGATTGAATGGATATGATAAATGGAAAGATGTAAAAGTTTTATCTATTAGCGGGCCAAATATAGTCGATTCAAAATATAAAGAATTTATAATAAAAATTAAAAGATCTAATGGAAACATAGATAATCTTAATTATAGAGCACCTTTTATAAATAATGATTATAGATTCGCAACCGAAGAAAACTTTAATATTGAACAATTTGTTGGTCAAAATAATTATACCAAACTGATTAATTCATTAATTGATGATTACTTATTTAAAAATAAAAATGAAAATAAAGAAATTAAAATGAATGAATTTATAAATTTTGTTTTAAATCATCCTATCAAAAATGAATTTACTTGGATAGGAAAAACAAGTAGCCCTTCTTATAATACATTTTTATCTTTCTTATCACCAGCAATTTCTTTGCATAATCAAAGTTTAAAAACTAATTATCGCAGAAAAGGCAAGCAAATAATTACCAATCAAATGATTCTTGATTATCAAAACAAATGGTTGAGAGGAAACTCCAAACCAAATGTTAAAAAACTTGAAACTATTCAAGCTCTTGAAAAAGGAACTCAAAGACAAATAGATTGGACTGGATGGTCGGAACTTGGTAAAATTGCAATACAAAAAGCGGCATATGATGAATATAAAGCTGCTCAAAACGCAAAAGCTGGCCAAAGCTTCCCCAGATAACAGGTAAGTAAAAATTTTTTATTTAATTTATATAATAATATTTATTTCTTAGGAATACAAAATGAAGACAATTTTAGCAGAACTTAACAAAGTGATTAATTCTCTCGAGGAAAAAGGATATATTAAAGAAGCATCACAACTCAATGATGTATTTTTAAGATATGCTCAAGATGATGTAAGTAGTGAAAAATTTACAAATGTAAATTCTTATAGAGCATTAGGTCCAAAAATGAGAGCAGCAATTGTAGAAATACAAAATAATCTCAAGATTCCAGCTGATGCAATGTTTGGCCCTTCTACCGCATATGCAATAGTAAAGGCTCTTGACGGAATTGCACCAGAAAAAACATTGGATAAGGCTTATGTACAAAGAGCAAGAGAATATGCTAAATCATTACCAGCTGGTTTTGTTACCAAACTTAAAGCTTATGTTGGTAGAAAAAATGAGATTAGAAATTTGATTAATATGCCAAATATTAGAAAAACTGAAATTGAACCTTCTGATCTTAAAATGGAACTAATTGAAAATTTAGGTGGATATAGAGGATAATTACTCGAAATACTCGAAAATCAAAAACCCCTCATTGAGGGGTTTTACTTTTTATAAACCTGACCAGATTTGATGTACACCAGATAGAATAAATTCCACTCCGATAGCTAAAACTATCAAGCCTGCAATTCTATCTAATATATTCAAGCCTGTCACACCTAAGCGCGATCCAATCGGCCTAGCAAGCCTGAAACAAAGCCAAGACATAAACATAACAATTCCAATAATAATAGCTACTTTTGGTACTTGGTAAAGTGGTTGCCCTTTATCAGCTAAGAGAATCACAGCGCCCATTGCACCAGGTCCAGAAAGAATCGGAAGTGCCAAAGGCACAACGGCAACATCTTTTCTAGAATCAGATTCCTCTAACTCAGATTTGGTAATCTTATCATGATTATCAGATAAAATTAATTGCAAACCCATTACTATAAATAATAATCCACCGCCGACTCTAATAGAAGGTAGTGAAATGCCAAATATAGTTAACAACCACTTACCAAATATAAGAGCAGATAACAAAATTAAAAATCCTGCCATAGCTGCTCTGCGAGCAATTACTTTTTGCTTTGAAGCACTCATCCCTGATGTTAGAGATAAGAATATTGGAACTGCTCCTAAAGGCTCTACAATTGCTAATAAACTAGTTGTATCTTTTAAAAAAGAAGAAATATCAAACATTAATCACACCTCTAATGGGGCGATTCCTGAAACTCAATTTCTATCCCTGGAACAATACTCGAAATTTCATTTTTAATATATTCAATAAATGAATTTTTATTCTCGAAATTTAAAATTTTATCAAAGGACTTATTTGGATCATAAATGTTCCAACATCCTCCAACCTGCTCCAGAACATCAAGTTTATTAACTATTAAATGATCTACCCCATTCCTCAAACAAGCAATAGTTAATTCATTTAAGTCAAGCCAGTCTATTTGACGAGAACGCCCAGTTGTGGCACCATACTCTAATCCAATTTTTCGAATTTCTTCAAATATAGGATCATCGGTTTTCTGGTATTGCTTAGCACCAACATAAGTTGAATAAGCTTTTGCTACACCAACAACTTTATTAATATCCTTATGAGAGAAGCCATTATTAATAACAGCGCCAACCCCACAATTGCTACTAGTAACATAAGGATAATCTCCCTGATCTATATCAAGCCAATATCCTTGAGCGCCCTCTGCCAAAATATTTCTATTAGAACCAATGCTCGAAATATCAATTATAAAATTTTTTAATTCTTTAATATCTTCCGCGCGCTTCCCAACTCTAGTAACCTTATCCCTGTAACAAGGACCGTTGCCAGTTCGAGTAGTTCCAATAGAGACATCCTTAGAATCTTCATCGATATGATCGTCTGTGACGATATGACAATTGTATGCCACACTCACCAAACTTGTATCATATCCAAGACCATCAAGATAATCAAGTTCAATAAAAAAATTATTTATATTAAGTACACATCCAGATCCAATAATGCTTGGAATTCCATGTAATACTCCGCAAGGAACTAAATGAGTAACAACTTTTGAACCACCATTGTAAATGGTATGACCAGCATTGCTACCGCCATTATAGCGCATTACAAAATCATAATCGCCACTTTTAGCCATCTGATTGGTAATTTTACCTTTACCCTCATCGCCATATTGAAGGCCAAGAACTACATCAATCTTATTCATCAATTAAATTCCCTTACATATAAATTATCGCTCAAAATCTTAAATTCAAGCACATTTAATCATATCATTTCTGTATAAAATTTTAAGATAAAACTATGAGCGAAGAAAAAATTCAAAATCCAGTAGCATTTATAATTCAAATGTATGATGAGTTTGACACTGTATGTAAAACAGTTGATACCATCAGAAACTCATATGAAAATGCATACATCGTTGTCACTCTAACTAAAAATGATTTTCTCAATAGAAAATTTATAAATATACATAAAAATGTTGACGAACTAATTATCTTACCTAATCTATTCAAAACTTACAAACTTTTACCAAATAGTTTATTCTTTCAAAATCCCAATGGTGAATTCGGACATATTATTTGCCACTCTGGATGCCGAAACGCATCTAGAGCATTCTCAGCTCTTAAAGATAAAAAATTTGATTATATAGTTGCTATAACTGGAGACACTCACATTGTTCATGCAAGAGGAATTCAAAAGGTTGCTAATATTATGCTTGAAAATGATTTAATAATCGCATGCTCAAAAGCATATGGCCAAAATTTCTTCTCTAATGACTCGAAATCCGCAAAAGAAGTATATCAAAATAGATATCAAGATCAATACACAACAGACTTTGTAAATCAATTTTATATTATTAATGGAAACTTCTTCGAAAAAACAAAATGTCTAACAGATATAAAATTAACAAATCACTTTACAACAGAACAATGCTATGGAGATAATTTACTGCAATTTGTCTCGAAAAATGAATTACTGCAAAAAACTTATTTACTAAATATTGACTCCCCAACTTACTGCTACGCCTTTAATGATGGAATAATTTATCAAGCTGGAAAATGATCTATGAGAATATAAATTATATTAGTATTAAATATCTATTCTAATATAGAATACCTCAAGATAGGGGGCCAAAATTCTGACAAAATTCAACACCAAAATCGCTCGAAAATAAAAAATCAACTAAGTTCGCCATTGAACTAGTTGATTATCGCCTGCTTCTGAATCCCGCATTCCTCCAAGCCATTACCTTGAAATCCTCGAAATCCCAATATTTATTTTTATAAGGCGGACCCTTTACACTCTTCAATAAATCTTGCCGCTCAGGATGCTCAAAATCAATTTTTCTGGCCGATTTAGAGTAAATTGGTATATACTGCTTAAGGTAACTCTCAGCCTCCCAATAATCATTAAATGGGCCGAAAGAATGATGCGCTTCAACACACTCGCTAAAAGCGATTATCCATTTTTTATTTTCAACTTCTATGATGTAACACTTACATACCATATAAAGCTCTCCAAGAAAATATTAAATAAAAATCACTCGAAATCCTATAATAAAAAATCCCAATAAAATAAATTTATTGGGACATAGATAAATACGATTCAACAAACATTAAAATTTAATGTTAAAAATATTATACATCAAGATAAATTATTTAATAAATAATTTATTACAATATCAGATTCCTCATAGTTGCCATTATCTTCCAAAATACCAGCCACTCTAATTAAAGAAGATGTAATTTTTCTTCCCTCGAAATTCTCCGGCCTATAAATCCGCCCGGAAGTATCACTCAAAGGCAACTTGCCAATTTCTTCCAAAAAACTAGGATCCGACCAAACAGAAGAAGGAATGTCCCAATACTCTAAAGAGCCATAATTAGTTTGCAAACCTTCTGGAGTAACTCTCAATAATTGCAAACCACCACCACCCTGATCTTTGGGAGCAAATAATCTTAACCAATCTAACTTTTTCTTAGGACCAAAACCTTTAATCATTGGATCTGAATTTTTATCTTTATATTCTCTCCATAATCTATTGTAATCATCTTGATCCTTAATCGTATACATTTTAATTTTATCAGGATCATTCAACCTCAAAATAGAACCCTCATCAGGTAATTGATCCGGCATCTCATCACGCAAATAATCTACCCAGTCACTACTATCACCTTTAAGATCAGCAGTCCATAAACCACCAGAAGGTTTATTAAAAAATAAACCCATAGAGTCAGAAGAAATTGGATCAACTTTACTAGGATCAAAAGAACCTGAACCCTTTTTACCAGCAAATAATTGATCCGGTACTTGCTCAGATTCCCATCCAGAATATTTATTTAAATTATTATTCATAATAAAAAATTTTTATTTAATTGATATTAAAATACCTACAAAAATGCCCGGCTATTAAACCAGGCATTTACTCGAAAAATTAAAATTAATATTTACAACTACCACAACCACCTGTTACAGTGCGACCCTCAGCATCATCCTCAACAGAAAAAGATGAACCACAACCACATGCCTTAACAGCATTAGGATTCTCAACCTTAAAACCACCACCCATAGTAGTAATTACATAATCAACAATGGAACCATTTAAATACTTTTCATCCATAACATTTAAAATAATTTTAATACCATTATATTCATAAATATTATCGTCAGGATCAACCTCAGTATCAAGAGCCATACCATACTGCAAACCAGAACAACCACCACCAGAAACATATACTCTTAATTTTAAATCTGGATCGTTTTGAGTACTCAAAATATCATTCAAATAATCAATAGCTGCATCAGATAACGAAATAGGACAACTCTCTAATACCATTTTTATTTCCTCGAAATTTCATTTATTATATTTGATATATCAGATGACTTTGCATTTTTAAGAGACACATAAAAAGCATTGTCCTCTAATTTAATTTTTTTATCCAATTGTTTAATAATACACTCAATTTTATTATTAGTGTAACTATCACTTATTAAAATAATTTGATTAGTTCTACCATCAGCTAAAACCATACCATTAGTAACAGGATTGAAATTGGAATTCCTGCTCAACTGAGAAGGCTTCAAAATACTCATAACATTACTCAAAATAACAGACAACTCATCTGCATATAAATATTTTATAGGAATAACCTTGACAATATTATGCTCATAAGGATCATCCAATGATAAAATCATTTTTTTAATTTGATCCTGCTGCTCCTTAGGCGCACGAACTATCAATGCACCAGACTTAGGATCAGAAGAAACCTTCACTTGAGAATAACCAATACTCGAAAAACAAAATAAAAATAAAAATAAAGAAAACTTCATCGTATTCTACTCCAATATATTTTTTCTTATATATTAAATAAACAAAGGAGAGGCTTAATACCTCTCCAATCTTCACTCGAAATACTTAATTTTTAAAAAAGAGCCCCCAAGCATTTGGCAAGCAAATACTAGAAGGCTCTCTATCTAGATGCAGCATTTTTATATTTTAAAACTGCCTCTAAGTGGGTTTACATAATTAAAGATTCTCTTGGAATAAATATATAAATAAAATTTTTTTATTTTAATATATCTATAATTACTCCAACCCCATTGATAAAGATAAAATGCGGCGAAACATCTAACTCTATCAATTAATATAATTGTACAAAAATACTCGCAAAAATACAAGCAAAATAAAAAAAATTTTATTTACTCGAAAACTTAAAACAATACCATAATAAAATATAACATAAAAATATAAAAGAAAAATTAAAATATTTTTTTCTTAACAATACTCGAAATACTCAAAACAACACATAATTAATATGTAGGCAATCATGCAATAAATAGCCTCGCGAAAATTTAGTGGAGACTCAGTGGGGAATAAAATTAAATAAATAAATTTTTACACAAAACTGAGGCTAATTTGAACTAAGCAAGCCATATGCATCAGCTCAAATACACTAACACCATTTAGCCTCGAAAAATTAAATATTTTTTATTAGCACGATTTTTAAAATAAAAATAAAAATTTTTACTCGAAATTTTAGATTTTTTATTCAAATCGAGCAGGTAAACCATGCCTCCAACGATACAAATCACTCACAGTGTTCCACAGCAATTGTTTCCCCACTCTGTCACCACTGAGTCTCCACATGGTCTCCACCTAAATTTATGAACCGTATTCTACGAGTAAAATTTATATTAATAAATATTTTTAATTACTAATATGTCTTATTGTCTAACACATTTGCTTTCATTTTCTGTTAATAGCAGCATTTA
>JACCDG011668342.1_pt1 | contig 20942 bp, 17 predicted proteins | sample 7442471 | NCBI WGS metagenome assembly JACCDG01 (sample SAMN15323444, study PRJNA562643) | freshwater metagenome | isolation source: river surface water | place: USA:Blue River Watershed | collected 2017-08-17 | reverse complement strand
TTTATTAAAGCAGGCTCAAAAGAAATTAAAGGGGATTAGTGTCAAGGCTTTGCGTAAGGCAGCAGGGTGGGATAATGATACGATTTCTGGTATATTGGGGGTGGAATTTAATATGCGGTAGCCCTGTGGATTTTGGTATTAGAGCCAAATTATTTTATTTTCTGAATCTGACTTAGGTTATTTAAAAAATTATTTGTTTGCAGTAAAATCAAGGGTTAAAGATGGTATTTTGTAGCTTAATAATTTCTTAGCGTGCTCAAAATTTCCAATCCCAGCGTGACCCCAACTGGCGTTCTAGAGGTTTTTCATAAACTTATCTTGAATTATTTTGTAAATGTTGACGATAATTTTTTTGTAGCTTTTGCAGTATTTCAAGATTTCTTTGTGATTTTGGTGCTGTAGAACTAAAATGATTTTCTAACTCCATAATTCTTTTATCAGAAATAGCTAGAGCTGTATTGATTCTGACTGAAGCATTCGGTTGATCGACTTCCAATCTCGTAGCAAGAAGATATTGAGAATAGGAATCTCGATAATTATGATAATCCATTGGCTCTTCTGGGCGCTCTATAATATGTAAACCTAAATCATTTGGAGTACGGCCTGAGGAGCCAATTAATATTTTTTTAATTTTTTTATCTTGTTTTAGTATTTCTTTGACAAGATTACTCATTAGTGGTTTAAATAAAATATCATAATTTTCATATGATCTTTCCCATGAATCTAGTACTAGATTGTTATCTTTGCTAATCCAAACCCAGCTTTGAGCAATTATTTCTCCTTCTAATTCTGTCAGTAATTCTTTTTTTAAGATTAATTTAATCTCAACAAAATCAGATTCTCTTTGATATTGATCTTTTAAGTCTTCTTGTAACTTAGTAATTTGTTTTTGATATTTTGATTTGGCTTGCTTATCTTTTTTAAATGAATTTAAGAATCCTTCAGTTGATGATGATTTTTCAAGATTTTCTAACCAATTTTGCAGATTATCGCACCTTCCCTTAGCGGCTCTTTTAAAAACTACGTAAAATCCTCCATAAGCAGAAGTCATGCCATGCATTGCACAATCATTGCCTTCTGCCCCAACATATTGGCAACATTGTGTTTTAGTGCCAAGAATAAGGCCCCTATAATCATCTTTAGATAATTTTTTTATATAGCATCTTGATATATCAAAGGTTGAATTGATAGACAAATTAGGATCTATAGTTAAATTCTCAAAATCAATATAAATATCAGGAATATGATCCTCGGTTTTTACCTGAAAACCACTATCCAAAACTCTTTCAAACATATATTCCGGAATGGTGTTTTCATGAAATATTTTTGCTAATTCTGGATTTTCACTAGCTCTTTTGTATTTAATTGCTTTTGCTTGAGATTCTACTTCTTCTAAATTAGTTGGCGGCCTACCTAAATTTTCTTCAATTTTTTGAGCAAGAAAGAGATATTTCGTTAATTTCGGCCCATGCTCAATTGCCAATTCTTGCCAGACTTTTTTATTCCATTTGCCTTCTGGAATAGTAAATATCGATAAGTCATGAAGGGGGCGATCATTTTCTTTTACATAAGAAAAATAACTATAGTCTAAACTAAAGCCTATATCATCATCTTCAAATGATTCTTTAATTTTTTTAGCCAGCTTATCAATACCACCCTGATCGTTAATTATTGTTAGCAATTCCGATTCTTGGTTTTTAGATAGCGCTAATTTTAATTTGATTAATTTTTCAATTAAATTTCTTCCATTATTATCAAAAGCATTTTTGCCAAAAATGGAGTTAAGTATTTTGACTATTTGAGGTTTTTTATCAATTAAATCTTGGTCATATACTAAATTTTGTTTAAGACTTTCTAGCGTTGTTATCATTGCATCAACTTTCTTTGCTACAGATTGATTATGTTTTTGAAGATATGATTCTAACTGAGATCGGTCGTTAAACAAACATGCATATCTTGCGGCCATTTGGCCTAAGTTAGTTTGATTATAGAGATTTGGTACTTTTATTATTTCTGGTTGTTCTTTAATATATCCCAAAAGATCATTGTAAACTTCGATTTCAAATGGAAATTGTTCTTCTGATATTGCTAATTTATCAAGATTATCATGGTACAAAGCGTGATAATAGGCATTGTTTCCCTGATTATCTTTATATAATGGATCAAAGCCATGATTAACTAACAGTTGAAATATTTCATCATTTCCTAATTGCGCAGCTAAATGCAGAATGTTTTCTGGTTGCTGGTTCATTTCTTGATTTAAGATATTAATATCTATCGATCTAATTTCTAATATTTTTTTTACCAGATCAGGGGTTTTTTGTTTAATTGCAGCCGATAGACAAGCAAGATATTCTTTTGGGGTAATGTTAGCTGCAGATTTAATAATTCTATCTAGTAAATCGTTATTCAATTTATCGCAATTATTAATACTTACAAATAAAGTATTACCATCAACTATTGCCAATTGATTCAAAAGATATTCAGCCACATCACTTTTACTACCTGCAATTGCCTTTATTAACGGCAATATAACTGCAGTACCAAATAATATTCCAGCATCAATTAGCTTTGTTTGATTAATGTCAATATTTCTTGTTTGATGCAATTTTTTTACTAAATCCAGCATTCCTTTATTACAAGCTTCAAGAAATAACCGGTCTTCATCTTTAATTTTGAAATCGTTGCCAATTTTATCTAGAATTAATAATGCTTTTTTTTCTTGCCCCAAATATATTGCAGTTGCAATTAAGTGATGTTCTTCTTCAATCTTAACTACTTCATCAGCTGTTAAATATTTAAGCAGTAATTCGATTACTTGATCATTTTTATCATAGATTAGCTCTTTGAATATGTGCGATCCTTTATCACCATGCCCAGATCTTTTTTGATTAATAATTGATGCATCTTTTTGGATTAATAATTCTACGATTTTTAATTTGTTGTTACGGATTAAATGCGATAGTGAATAGCAACTATGTTCTGGCCTTTCATCAAATTGCAAACCGTTATCAATTGCTAATTCCATTAATTTCTCATCATCATTTTGAAAAGCGATCTTGGCTATTATTTCAAGATTTTTTTGTTTTTTGTTTAGATCTTGTACTTCAGATAAATATTCTTTAAGATAATCATAATTTTTATCTTCACATAGCAATTTGATAATATCATACCCGGTATAATCATTTCGTTGATTTTCATCATGATTGGTAATTAAAGATAATTTTGCCTTGAATTGAATTAGCAATTTAATTGCTTCATTATTTCGTAAATAGATTTCCAAAGGATATCCATTATTTCCTTTGCTATTTGGATCAGCGCCCTTTTCTAATAAAATTCTTAATATCTCTAATTGGTTATCATTTTTATGATAACAACCTATAGTTATTAACGAGTTATAATCTATAGTTACCGCTGATTTTGACTCGGTCATTTTAAATAAGTCTATATCAGCGTGCAAAATAGCAACTTTTAATATTTTATTAACTAACTCTTGGCTATTAGCCGGAGTATCAATTTTTGCTAAAAAGAACTTTATTAAATTTATTTGGTATTCATCTATATTTAGTAAAATTTCAGCGATATTCAGATCTGGGAATTTACTGACCAGAAACTCGGTGATTTCAATAATTATCTCATCTTGCCAATATTGTATCAGATGAATTAAATTAATCATATCTTGGCTAGTAATATTATCAAAATGATTCAATAGCCATATTATCTTTTCTTTTTTATATGTTTTTGCGGCAGATATTAGCTTGTTAAAATCTATAGGTTGGTCAGATTTTAAAACGATTAAATCTAATCTTTTGATACTATTATCATCGTTATAACAATTCTCACTCTCAAATTCTTTTTTAAGTAACTTTTCAGCCGATGCTGCTGATATACTGCTAACTTTACCTAAAAATTGGTAATATTGTTCGGAATTGTTTTTATCTGACAATTTAAGCACTATGCTATCATAATCTACAACCATTCCATGATTTTCTACAAAGCTAATAACGGTTTCTATGTTATTTAAGTTACCACTTTCGGCTGCTTTTGCTAAAATATCATTTTTAAAATCTTCAGAAATTTCTTCTAATCTAAGCTTTTCTAGTAAAAGTTTAAGCTGATTATTTGAGATATAACTAACGCTGGAAATGATAAAATCTTTACAGCTTATAGATGGCTTTTTTTGTTCAATTATAGCAACTAATCTAGAGTAACTATCGTTTTGATGCGATCCAAAGCTATGTTGTGAGCTAGTAATATAAGCTAGAGCAGCATTAAGAATTTTTGTTAATAATTTCAAATTAATTTCATCTGATGGAGTTCTGTTGATTAATAATATTAATGTTTGTGGATCGGTAGATTCTATGCTGTCGCCTTCAACATCATTAATTGTTAATTCTAGAAACTGATCAACTAAGTATTTTCTAATCGGATTAGAAAATCTTTGATTTAATAATATTCTTGCTAATTCAACATTATGGCCAGTTCTTTGAAATAATTCTTTAATTTTACTTTCTTTAATTAGATGACATTTACTAGCTACTCTTGGTAAGCTAACCTCTTGATATTTTACCAGCAATAAATCGCATTCTGGCCATAAATCGCACTCAATCAATGGCTCTAGAATCTTTTCAATAAGATCTTGCTCTAACTTTACTTCAAGCGATTTTTTTACTAACCATTTAAGCGCCTCGGTATTCCATCTTTGAGTTGCTAAATATTTTCTAGCTACGTTTGATAAGCTAATTTCTTGATATTTTGTTAGCAATAAATCGCATTCTGAAAATAAGTTATGTTCAATCAATTTATTTATTATTTCTTCAATTACATCTTGCTTTAATTCCGCCTTAAGTAGCTTAGACGCTAACCATTCAAGTGGCTTTTGACCTTGTGCCGATCCTATAAATTTTAGGTAGTCAAAATTTTCTATTATAGCGTGTATTTCTTCAGCAAATTCATCTTCATCACTATAAATAGCAGATTCCAGAGTTTTCAAAGTAAAAGATTGAAATGGTTCAGCATTGATATCTATTTGATTTTTTATTAGATAACGCATTAAAATTTTTGCAATTTTATATGGGTAACATCGATTTATGTATTCTTGCCTAATTTCAAGGTTTAGTCGAATTACTGCTTCGGTTAAAATTTTTTCTAAAAAGTCTACATTGTTCCCATCTTGAAAATATATATCAAAAGCATTACTAAGAATTAACTTTATTGACTCGGTATCAGATTCCGGCTTTTGCATTTGTAGCAAGTATAAATATGCTATTTTTTTTATCTTGATACTCAGAAACCATAACTGCTCCCTAATCAGACTTTCGCTAAGGTCTAAATTAAATTCTTTTGCTTGATTTAGATGTTCTTGTAAAGATTCTGCATTATCTTGCAGGAGATCATTTCTGACATGTAGAATATAAAAGATTTTTTTAAAAAAACTTGGCAACTCCATAAATAGCGAGATTATTGCCACGCGTTCCTCAGTATTACACTTCTGAATTTTTTCCAGGATTTTTTTTATAAAATCATCATCAACAAGCTCAGTTCCATTATCTTTAGCTTTTTTTATAGCTGCTTTTAATGCTTCTTGATCATTTTGCCCTAAAGCATCAAAGATTCTTTGTTGATATGTATAGCTTTTCATAAATTTGGGTAACATTGCATATTTAAGGAAAATCTGTCATAGAATTCTTATTGCAAATAAATTTTAAAAGTTAGTCTAAAAATATTGAACAATTTTTTTATTTCAAAGAATCATGGGTAAATTTTTTTGGTCTTGGACTCTATTCATTATCAACAATACCAGCTACAAAACTAACAAATTTTTTACTACCACCTACTTTACTAACAAAACTACCATTTTGCATATTCTCAATGTCTTGATGATTATCGCTTTTGTCAAGCAATACTTTATCTAGGGCTAATCCCCTCGAACACTCAAGAAAGCGTCAACTTAAATTTTAAAACACGCTTTCTACTCATGTTTTTACTAGCTTAAAAGGCTTTTCTATTTATTAGACTGATTCATAATTTTAACCCCAATAACGCTTATTTCCAACTCAAAAAATCCTCTTGCATTCAATCATAACATAGTCCATTAGTATTTTTGTTGTTCTTGAACGAATAGCAAATAATAAAAATAACTACGGAGGATATTATGACCGAATTGCAATTGACTTCAATATTTTGTTTCACTGCCTGCATTCTGCTTATTAGTGCAATTGCTCGCAGAGGGGGGGGAAATAAAAAAGTACCAGGTACTTTTTTATTGGATAGTATAAATTGGCAGATATTTTGAGTCAGCTATTGGTGAAAAAACTTCAAAATATTGCTTGAAGCGGTCTTCGATTTTGAAGATAATTTTGGGGTTTTTGTCGGTTTTATTGGTTCGGTAAATGTCCCAGATTTCATATTCCTTATAGCCATATTTATAAGCGACATCCATTTTCATTTCTTTGGCGATAATTGAATTAACGGTTGAAAAAATCCATTTAGCTGAGGTTTTTTTGGCGATGATGGTAACTGAAGTGAGATTGTTAAATTCTATACCTAGATCAGAATCAATTGCTGGTTTTATTTTATATAAATTGAAGGCTAAGGTCAGTGGCGAAGGGTTTATTACCCATAAATATTTAACTTCCAACTCTTCAATTGTAGCGCTTTCAAGATTTTGACTTAAAAGGAATCCTTCAATTTCTTTTATGAGGTCGGGATATCTGGTAAAATCTTTTTTCCATGGTTTATTTTTGGCACTAACTATCACTAATTTATAATTGTCGGATAATCTTAATTTTTGCCATTTGCTTAGATAATTATGACTAACCAGAATTTGATTTTTGGGGATAAATTTTGCTTTATTGGCAATTTCATAGCTGTCATTTCCAAGTCTTTTGGCAAAATAATTATCTTTTAGGAAGGATTCTATCTTCTGATAACTAATGTCAGCTGCTGATTTTTTGGCTAATTTGGAAACGGATTTTGATAATTTATTTTTCATTTCCTGATCTAAAAATTGCACCGAATCTCGATTTGACTTAACCGCAATCTTAACTAATTTAAGATTATGTTTTATATCTTCGCCAGCAGTTGCAATCAGTAGACCATTAGCTTTAAAGGCAATTTCAGCAATCTCTTCTACTGCTTTTATTTTATCACTGGCATAAAAATAATTTTGTTCATTAATTTTAACTGCCACTTTCATAAACGCCTCATCATCTAAGAGATTTGCGCCGGCATATTCGAGGGGATAAAAATTATTATTGGTGTTGATATCAAGAATATTGGTCATAAAAACTGGGTCTTGCCTTAATTTATCGTCAACTTCTGCTAAAATTTTGGGATTAATTTTAAATAATCTAAAAATAAAATCATGATTTAATCTAATAAGATCGCTAGCTTTATTAAGGCAGTTTGGCTCAGTTACTGAAGCTTTAAAAATAAATTCGGGATTTTTTTTAAGGCAATAAGCATTATCAATGATATGACAATCACCCGGCCTAATTTGATTAATTATATCATCAAAATTACTTTTAAGCAAATAGCAATTATCCTGATTTGCCAAAGCATCAAAAGCAAATAATAAAGTAGCTAAGAAAATTATAACAATTATACGATTAATTGATTTAATCATTTATCCCTTCATTGTCGAAACGCTAGAAATGGCAATAGTTTTTTGCTTATTGTAATAAAGCACTAGAATCGCCAAGCCAATTGCAGCTTCAGCTCCGGCAACAGTTAAAATAAAAATTGCAAATATTTGACCAACCAGATCATGTAAAAAACTTGAAAAGGCAACAAAATTAATGTTAACGCTAAGTAACATCAGCTCAATTGACATTAATAATGAAATCACATTTTTGCGATTCATAAAAATGCCGCTTAAAGAAATTGAAAATAAAATTGCTGATAAAATTACAAAATGATTGATTGAAATTTCTGCCATAATTAACTAATGCCCTCGCCGGATTTAACTTTAATAATTTCAAGTGAATTTGCTTTATTTCTAAGCAATTGTTTAGAGATATTTTGCCTTCTAAGTAATGGATTTTGCTCTTTTAGAGTTAAAATAATCGCTCCAATCATCGCAACAAATAAAATGGCGCCACAAAGCTGAAATGGATAAACAAAATCAGTATATAAAATATCGCCTAGAGCCTTAACATTAGAAACATTATCGGGAGTTGGAAAAGATGGGGTAATTCTAACTGGTAGCGAGGAAATTTTAACAATGGTAAAAATTTCTAAAAACATGATCAGGCTGATGATGAATAAAAATGGCAGGTTTTTGTTGATTTTATGCTTTAAATCAATTTTATCAATATCAAGCATCATCACCACAAATAAAAACAAGACTGCAATCGCACCAACATAAACCACAATCAACAACATCGCCAAAAACTCCGCCCCAAGCAACACAAAAAGTGCCGCTGCATTTAAAAAAGCCAGAATTAGAAATAGCACTGAATAAATGGTATTTCTAGCACTGACTACTATCAGCGCTGAGGACACTAGAATAAAAGAAAATAAATAGAAAAAAATTGTTAAAAAATTCATGTTTTTATAAAAATAATCTAAAAAAATACCCGCTTTACTTGCGGCAATAATGCTGTCTTGAAATCAAGGACTTATTTAATTTTCTGGATTGCGACATGGCAATCCAGAAGAATTCCTATTTACCTATAATCAATATCAAGATCAATATTTTGCTTAAGCGCAACTTCCCAGCGATCACCATTTGCCAGTAATTTCTCTTTATTGTAATACAACTCTTCTCTGGTTTCGGTTGCAAATTCAAAATTGGGACCTTCGACAATAGCATCAACTGGACAGGCTTCTTGACAAAAGCCGCAATATATACATTTAAGCATGTCAATGTCGTAAATTGTAGTTCTTCTACTGCCATCTTTGCGCTCCTCAGCTTCGATGGTAATTGCTTGCGCTGGACAAATTACTTCGCATAATTTGCAAGCGATGCATCTTTCTTCGCCATCTGGATATTTTCTTAGCGCATGTTCACCTCTAAATCTAGGGCTGATTGGGCCTTTTTGATAAGGATAATTGATAGTAACTTTAGGTTTAAAAAAATATCTTAGAGTAAGGACAAGACCAAGAACAATCTCTTTTAGCAATAATGAAAATGAAGTTTTAAATATATACATTTAATTTTTTCGATCAAAAAAATAATTTAATATTAGATGCTAAAATATACCATATAAGCAGAAGTTGCAACTACCGAAAATAATGAAATCGGCAAAAATACTTTCCAGCCTAGTCTCATTAATTGGTCATAGCGATATCTAGGTAAAGTCGCCCTCACCCAAATAAAACAAAATAGTAAAAATAAAATTTTAATCATAAACCAAACGAATCCCGGTATATAATTAAACAATGGAATATCAAAAGGCGGTAACCAGCCTCCTAAAAATAAGATGGCAGCAAAAGATGAGATCAAGATCATATTAGCATATTCGCCAAGGAAAAACATCGAAAATGGCATTGAGCTATATTCAACATTATAGCCAGCTACCAGTTCAGACTCAGCTTCTGGAAGATCAAAGGGCAAACGGTTAGTTTCTGCGAGGCCAGAAATAAAAAATAAGATAAACATTGGAAATAGCGGAATTGCAAACCAATGATTTTTTTGCGCTATCACAATATCGCTTAAATTTAGCGAGCCTACACATAAAATAACGGTAATAATAATTAGACCAATTGAAACTTCATAAGAAATCATCTGCGCTGAAGATCTGATTGCCCCAAGAAAAGCATATTTAGAATTACTGGCCCAGCCCGAAATTATAATGCCATAAACTCCAAGCGATGAGGTAGCAAGTAAATAAGTTACTCCGACATTAATATTGGCAATAAAAAATTTTTCAGAAAAAGGAATCACCGCCCAGCCAATTAAAGCTAAGGTAAAAGTAATAATTGGCGCCAGTAAAAATAAAATTTTATTGGCATTAGCCGGTATAATTACCTCTTTAAACATTAATTTTATCCCATCCGCCAAAGGCTGTAACAAGCCAAACGGCCCCACCACATTAGGTCCTTTTCTGAGCTGCATTGCCGCAATAACTTTTCTTTCCATTAAGGTTAGGTAAGCAACGGCACCAAGCAACGGCAAAATTATGATTAAAATTTTGCCAATAATTGGCAGAACATCATCAATAAATAAATAAAATAAATTTTCAAACATTTTAAAAAAAGAATTAGACGGGTTCGTAGATTAACGGCGTTTAATCTAGTCCCTATTTTTGCAGATGTCAATTACCTCTGTTTTTTTAATAAAAATATTTTTGGTGAAAAATTAGTAACTAAACCTACTCCGGTTAAAATAATTACCAAACCAATTAAGGTATTTTGGGTAAATTTCTCAGCTAAAAACAGCACTCCCCATAATGTTCCAAATATCGGTAGTAAAAATGTTACGGTTAAAGCAGAAGTGGGACCTACATCTTTAATTAATTTAAAATATATGATATAAGCAATTCCTGAGCATAATATTCCAACCCCTAAAACTGCCAGGATGGCGTTAATATTCATATTGATTTGCCTGCCATCAAATATTGGAATTAGCAAAATAGGAAGTAACAATATTGTAGAAGCAAGCATACTGCCATGAGCAACTGAAAATGCGTTGATTTTATGGGCAGATTTTGAATATTTAAGATAGTTTGAGGCAATACCATAGCAACAAGAGGCAATTAAGGCTGATGCTATATAAAGCGAGGTATTGATATGATTTTCAAGGGCAGATTTAGCCGAAAGAAGAAATACTCCAAAAATACAAATTAACATGCCAAATAATGCCTTAAATGATAATTTAGCCTTACCAATTAAAATACTAATCATGAAACCAAAAACCGGAGTAGTTGAATTTAAAATTGACAAAGTTGAGGCATGTAGCTTTTGTGAGGCAAAGCCAAACATTAAAAATGGTAAAGCCGAATTAACAAAAGCAATGATAAAATATTCAAGCCAATATGATTTAAAATTTAATTTTTTCTTATTAAACAGGCTCACAATATAAAGAAATATTGTGGCGATCAACACTCGAGAAAAAGCAAAAATTTCCGGACCAAAGGTTGGAATTGCAACTCTCATAAATAAAAATGACATTCCCCAGATGGCTGCTAGAGTGAATAAAAGCAGGTAATCTAATAATTTCATGGATAGTTTTTAAGATATCTAATTGATAATTTTTGTAAGCAAGCTTATGATCAATAACTTAAATTATTTAGCAATTTTAAATTTAACTTATAAATGAGAATTCTTGGAATTGATCCTGGCTTGGTTAAAACCGGATATGGTATTATTGAAGTAAAAAATAATCATTTCTCTTTTATTGCTTCTGGCACTATCCATACTGATCCAAAAGAATCAATGGTTAATAGGCTTTGCGAGCTCCATAATAATTTAATTTCAATCATCAACAATCACTGTCCCGAAGAATCTGCAATTGAGGAAACTTTTGTTAATATTAATCCGGTTTCTTCGCTAAAACTAGGCCAAGCGCGCGGCAGTTTAATTTTAACTTTAGGAATTTGCAATTTAAAAGTTTTTGAATATTCAAGTACTGCGGTAAAAAAATCGGTGGTTGGGGTTGGAAAAGCCCAAAAAAAACAAGTGCAAATGATGATAAAAATATTGCTGCCAAAATCAAATTGTCAAAGTGAAGATGAGGCTGACGCTTTGGCGGTAGCAATTTGTCACAATAATAATAAAACTAGATATTAAAAGCCCCAAATTGTCATCCCCACGAAGGCAGGGATGACAATTTGGAGAGTTGTAGGGATGACAATTTGGAAACAATAGTCGTAAATAGACATCTTCTTGCAATTAATAGACTCCTTTATGATAACAAAATTAACTATTTAAAATAAAATCGATGCAAGAATTTAAATTTGAAATAACTAAAGATGAGATTGCGGAGTTTGGCAATTGTCGTTTGGATAAATTTTTAACTGATAAATTTCGACCAACTAACCCCGAAATTACTCGCAGTAAAATTCAAAATCTGACCAAAGACGGATTAATTGAAAATCAGGACGGCAAAAAAATTACCGATAATTCTCATAAGATAAAATTGGGAGAATCTTTAATTGTCAAGCTTCCCAAGCCAAAACCAAGCCATTTAATTGCCAAGAAAATTGATTTTGAAATTATCTTTGAAGATGAGGATTTGTTAGTGATTAATAAGCCAGCCGGGCTTACGGTTCACCCTGGCGCTGGTAATCAGGAAGATACTTTGGTAAATGCGCTGTTATATTCTCATCAGGATAATCTTTCAAAAGTTAACGGCAATTTTAGGCCTGGTATTATTCACCGTTTAGATAAGAACACTAGCGGTCTAATGCTGGTTGCTAAAAATGATTTAGCCCATCAAATTTTAAGCAATCAAATCAAAGAAAGAACAGTCAAAAGATGTTATATGGCATTTATTTATGGCAAAATTGAACCGGCTTTTGGTAAAATAAATAAAAACATTACCCGTAGCAGAGTTAATCGCCTTAAAATGATGGTTAGTCGCAGTGCCGGTAAAAATGCAGTTACTAATTATCTAACTAAAGCAGTATTTTTAGATGGGTTGGTAAGTTTAGTTGAATGTAAATTAGAAACCGGCAGAACTCATCAAATTAGGGTTCATATGGCGTCACTTGGCCATGGCTTGGTTGGCGATATGACTTATTGCAACAATAAAAGAGCGATGCCAGATTCAATCAGTCAAGAAACCAGAGAATTTATCAAAAATTTTTCAAGACAGGCCCTGCACTCCTATAAAATCGCCTTTTTACATCCAAAATCAAATGAAGAAATGAGTTTTGAAATTGAACTAGCTGATGATTTAAAGGAATTAAAAATCCATTTATTAGAAAAATAATCAATATGGATTATAGCAATAAATTTATTATCATCTCTGGGCCAACTGCAAGCGGTAAATCTGATTTAGCATTAAAAATTGCCAATCATCAGGAGGTGGCAATTATAAATGCTGACGCCCTGCAAATCTATAAATCACTTGCGATTTTATCTTGCCAACCAAATATTTTAGACCAGGCAAAAATTGAGCATAATTTATATTCAATTTTAAGGCCCGAAGAATCATCTTCGGTTGGGCTATGGCTAAAATTATTATTTGAAGCAGTTAAAAACGCCTGGGCTAAAAATAAATTACCGCTAATTGTTGGTGGCAGCGGCATGTATATTGCAAAATTAATCAAGGGAATTGCCGAAATTCCTGAAATCACCACCGAAATTAAAGATCAGGCCCGCAATTTATATGACTCAGTCTCGGTTGCGGAATTTAAACAATTATTACTTGCTGTTGGCGCAGAAGAAAATACGATTATCAATCTTGATAAACAAAGATTAATCAGAAATTATGAAGTTTTAAAACAAACCTCAAAAACTATTTCTTTCTGGCAAGCAAAGCCACATAAATTTTTATTTCCGGATGCTAAATTTTTACATTTTAGCTTAAATCCTGATCGCAATTTACTTTATAATAATTGCAATCAAAGATTTAATCTGATTACCAAATTAGGGGCAATTGAGGAGGTAGAAAATTTAATGAAAGCGCCAATAGCTCAATATTCTTCAATCGCCAAAACCATTGGTTATCAAGAAATTAGAGATTTTTTGCTTGCCAACATTAATTTTGAAGAAATGATTTTAATTGCCACTAAAAAAACCAGAAATTATGCTAAACGGCAACTTACTTGGTTTCGTAATCAATTTCAAGATAGAATTATCATTGAAAATTACCATCAAGAATTGCCAAAAATTCTATCGCTTATAAAAAATCTGTAAACACACAAATGATTAGAAATAAAATCTTCACTATCATTATCCTGACGCTAAATCTTGCCCTAATCTCATGCCTGCCTTCTAAAATTATTATTAAGGGCAAAAATAATCTTAGATTACAGCAAGTAGATTTTTTAGAAATTAATGGCTGGCAAAATGATAATCAAAAGCAAGTATTAAGCTCTTTTGTTAATAGCTGTAAGAAATTTTCTACCATGAATGGCAATCAAATTATTGGCAATGCCATCAGTAACATTAGGGCCAAAGATTTCTACGATGTTTGCGATATCGCAACTGAAATTCAGCGTCTTGATCAGGTAAAGAGTAATATTTCCGACGCTCAAATCAGAAATTTTTTTGAAAATTGGTTCACGCCTTTCTTGATTGAAGATAGCGGCGGCAATAGTGGCGGCAAATTTACCGGCTATTATGAGCCCGAGCTTCGCGGCAGTAAATTTAAAAGCGATCTTTATAGATACCCTCTTTATTTAAAGCCTCAAAACCTAGCTAATCAGCCTTATTATACCAGGCAACAAATTAGCGATGGCGCTTTAAACGGTAAAAATTTAGAGCTTTTATATGTTGCTGATAAGGTAGAATTATTTTTTCTTCATATTCAAGGCTCGGGAATAATAACCTTACCAGATGGCAATAAAATTAAAGTTGCTTATAGTGCAAGCAATAATCACCCATATAGTTCAATTGGCAACTATTTAGCTAAAAATACCAATCAAGGTGAGGTTAACCTCTCCGCAATTGGCATTAAAAATTGGCTAAAAAATAATCCTAAATTAGCCGATGAAGTCATGAATAATAATAATTCCTACATATTTTTTAAAATCCCCAAACATCAAAATATCATCGGAGCCTTTGAAATACCATTAATCAAAGAAAGGTCTTTAGCAATTGATAATAAGACCATGCCTTACGGTTTTCTGGTCTTTGTAGATATAAAAAATTCCAATCAGGATTTTCAAAAATTAATGATTACCGCTGATACCGGCTCAGCAATCAAAGGCATGGTCAGAGGCGATATATTTTTTGGCGCCGGTCCTAAAGCCGAAGAAAAAGCATCGATAATGAATGCTATCGGCCAATATTATATTTTACTACCAAATCAAGCAGTTAGGAAAATTACTCAAAAATAATCAATAATTTAACTTAAAAAAAAGACTAATGAAAAAAAATCTTTTAATTGCAATTGACGGTCCTTCTGCCTCCGGCAAAGGAACTTTAGCAAAAAAAATTGCCAAATATTTTACTATCCCATATTTAAACACCGGGGCCCTTTATCGCCTGCTTGCCCTTAGAGCAATTAACCAATCTCTTGATGTTTTGGATGACAATAATATCGCTTTACTAATTAAAGATCTGCAAATTGATGAAAATGAACTAGAAAATGAAGAATTATTCAGCGAAAAAATCGCCAAAACCGCCTCAATAATTGCTAAAAATAGCAAAATAAGAAAAGCCCTTTTTGATTTTCAAAGACAATTCGCCATCAAAAATCAAGAAATTTTCGGCGGCGCAGTTTTAGATGGCAGAGATACCACCACCGTAATCTGCCCCGATGCCAATCATAAATTTTTTATCACCGCCGCAGTAGAAACAAGAGCTCAAAGAAGATTTGAACAATTAAAATTACAAAATATCAACATCAATTACCAAGAAATCCTCAATCAATTAAAACAAAGAGATGAAAATGACTATCAACGCAAAGAAGCCCCGCTGATGATTGCTAAGGACGCAATCATTATCGACAATTCCAATTTATCAATTGAAGAGGGATTTTTAAAAATACTTAATGTGATAAATGAGGCTAATTGAGAAGAGGCAAGATATTTTCCGCTGCAGCTGTGTCCTATAAAAATTTATAAATTCGCTTCAGTTCCACAAAAAGATTCCGGTATAACGTTTCAATAAAACATTTTACCATTTATAAACCATCGCTCTTTTAAACATTAAAGGAGATTTATTATGCCAACAAAAACAAAACGCGCCCCCCTAGAACTAAGCAAAGCAGACCTAGTATTATTAAAAAATTACTCAAATTCCAGAACTTTGCCAAAACGAGAAATAGCGCGAGCGCAAATCTTATTATATTACCATCAAAAACTACCAATTAAAGACATCATGCTCAAAGTTGCTACCAGTAGCCCCACAATCAACAAATGTATTGATAAAGCATTGGCAATGGGCTTCAAACATGGCTTAAAAGATTTGCCCCACTGTCCCAAACCTTCTGAAATCACTCTTGAAGCAAAAGCCTGGGTCACCAACATTGCATGTACCAAACCAAAAGATCTTGGGCTAGCTGCAGAAGTCTGGAGTCGACAATCACTGGCAAATTATGTAAGACTGCATGCAAAAGAAAATAGTCATTTATGCCTAATAAAAGCAGCCAAAGCAACAGTTCATAGAATATTAAAAGAAAATAAGTTACAACCTCATAAGGTAAAATATTATTTAGAAAAACGTGATCCTGATTTTGAACAAAAGATGCGCCAAATATTAATAGTCTATCAAGAAGTAGCATTTTCAAAAAACTCCAATGATATTCAAAATGACATCATAACGGTATGTGTAGATGAAAAGCCGGGAGTACAAGCAATTGCCAATACCACCAAAGATTTACCACCGGTTGCGGGTAAATATAGTTCAATTAGTAGGAATCATGAATATATAGGTCATGGAAGCGCTTCGATTTTAGCTGGTATTGATTTACATGATGGCCGTGTCTTTGCTTGGGTAAAAAGACGTCATCGAAGCTGTGAGTTTATCGAGCTACTAACAGAGATTGACCAATATTATCCACAAAACCTACAGATAAGATTGGTACTTGATAATCATTCTTCACCTGTGTCGAAACAAACCCGAGCATTTTTGAATACCAAGCCTGGTAGATTTATCTATGTACATACACCAAAACATGGATCATGGCTAAATTTAGCTGAGACTTTGTTTGGTAAGATGGCTCGTAGTTTTTTGCGCCAGATCAAGAGTTGCTTCCTGGAATGAGTTAAAAGAGAGGATAATAAAGGTTGTTGCGGAAATTAATCAGAGTCCGGTGGCGCATCGTTGGAATAAGTTTGGTGCGCTTTGTCGAAATGTGTAAATGTTTTGTTGAAACGTTATCTTAGTCACCCGCAGCACCCTATTGCACCAAGCGTGTCACATCCTATAGGTTAATCACTAGTAAGAATCGCATCTTCTGCAGTTTCCTTAGTAATTAGATTTCTTTGTAATAAAAATAAAATTGCATCTTTCATGGTTACCATTCCGCTTTGTTTGCTAATCTCAATGATTGAATTTAATTGCGGGATTTTATCTTCTCTGATTAGGTTACGAACTGAGGAGTTAGAAAGCATGATTTCATAGGCGGCAACTCGGCCACCGCCGGTTTTTTTGAGTAATCTTTGGGAGATTACGGCTTTTAGGGATCCAGAAAGCATTGATCTTACTAGTGATTTTTCGTCACCGGGGAAAACGTCGATAATGCGGTTAATGGTTTGGGCTGCTGAGCTGGTATGTAGGGTTCCAAGTACTAAATGGCCGGTTTCAGCGGCAGTTAAGGCTAAATGGATAGTTTCAACATCGCGCATCTCGCCAATTAGAATTACATCAGGATCTTCTCTTAGGGCGCTTTTAAGGGCGCCCGCGTAAGATAAAGTATCAACTCCGACTTCACGCTGATTGATTAGGGATTTTTTATTTTTATGAATAAATTCAACCGGATCTTCAATGGTGATAATATGGCAATTTTGATTAACATTAATATGATTGATTAAAGCCGCTAATGTTGTTGATTTACCACTACCGGTTGGACCTACCACCAAAATCAAACCTTTGTTTAAATTTGCCAAATCTCTGATTGCAACTGGAGCTCCAAGAGAAGCAAGGCTTTTTACTTCGGTTGGTATTTCACGAAACACGATCGCTGGGCCCTTAACCACATGAAAAGCATTTACCCTAAATCTCATTTGATTGATTTGAATTGAAAAATCTATTTCTAATTTTTCTCGATAAATCCCTTTTTGTTTGTCACTCATTATCGAATCGAGAATAGTCACAATCTGCGAACTCGATAATGGCGGAACCTCAGGAATTGTCATTAACTCACCATTGGCTCTGATTAATGGCGGGCTGTCAGTTGTAATATGAACATCTGAACAATTATTTTTTATAGCATAAGCGAGGATTTTTTCAATCATCTTTAAAATTTGTTTTTAATTGAATCAATTCTTTTACGTATTTGGGTAATTGATATATTGATATCATCCTGCTCACTATAATTATCTAGAACCTCCTGATAGAGAATTAAAGCTTTGTCATATTGGCCGGCTTTATCATAAATTACCGCGAGGTTAAATTTATAATCATTTTTTTTAGGATCCAAATAAATCGCCTGATTTAAAAAATAAATTGCCTGATCGTAATTTTTGACATTATTATAGGCCATGGCAAGCTGCGCAATAATATAAGCGGAGTTCGGATTTTGGCTAGCAAGGCGCGATAATAGATAAATAGCCTCTCTTGGTGATTCTTCAACAATTATTGCCAGTAAATTGCTGATAATTTCATCACGATTTTTAGGATCAGCTTTTAATAGCTCGTAATATAAAGCCTTGGCTTGCTTAAATTGACCAAGCCTTTGATAGGTGGCAGCCAAGGCAAATTTAGTGTAATAATCGCGTTTATTGGTGGCCAAAATTTGCTTATAAAGCGCAATTGCCACCTCATATTGACCGGAATTTATAGCATTATAGGCAATTGCTTGCTTTTGATTGATGCTAATTAAGCGATTGCTTTTCTTATATTCAGCAACGCTAACATCGATATTTTCATTAGGAGTCGCCTCAGCATCCTTGTCAGAACCAGTTGAATCTTTCTTGCTTTTATAAAAATTATTGCCGTTATTGCTGTTGGCCCCACTAAAAAGCAGAGTTTTTTCGATTTCTTGCATGATCTGATTAGTTGAAACATAATCAGCAGTATCATCAGCGTAACTATTGATCTGATGCATAAAAATTGAGCTACAAAATAAAAGCAGCAAAAAATTTCTGTTTTCTTTCAGTTTTGGCAACCAATTTTTAAGCATTTTTCAATTTTATTACTCTTTATATAAACCATCACTGCCATAATTGCAGCCGGAGTAATTCCTGATATTCTGGAAGCTGCACCAATTGTAACCGGACGCGCCTTGGTTAATTTTTCCCTGACCTCATTTGACAGGCTTTTTATATCAGTATAATCAATATCAGGTGGAATTTTCATATTTTCTTCCTTTTGAAAAATTTCAATATCCTGTTCCTGGCGCTTTATATATGAGCTATAAATTCCATTAATTGCAATTTGTTTTTTAGTTTTTGCAGAAATTAAATTAGTTTCGTCGGGCCAAATTTGCGCTAATTTATCAAAATTAATATCTCTAAAACCTAAAAGTTCAATTGCGTTTCTAACCACGCCATCTTGCTTGATAATAATGCCATAATTAGATAATTTATTTGGCGAAATTTTTAAATTTGCTAATAATTCTGAGGCTTGATTGATTTCATCTTGCTTGGCCCAAAATTGCTGTTTGCGCGATTCTAAAACACAGCCAATTTTTATTCCCTTTGCGGTTAATCTCATATCAGCATTATCAGCCCTAAGACTTAAACGATATTCAGCTCTTGAGGTTAGCATGCGATAAGGCTCTATAGTGCCAAGAGTAGTAAGATCATCAATCATTACCCCAATATAGCTGGTAGCACGATCCAAAATAAATTCTTCTTCACTATCAAAAGCTTTGATCGCAGCATTAATACCGGCAATAATACCCTGCCCAGCCGCCTCTTCATAGCCGGTAGTACCATTAATTTGACCAGCAAAAAATAGATTTTTAACTTTTTTGGTTTCTAAAGTCGGCTTTAATTGTCTTGGGTCTACAAAATCATATTCAATTGCATATCCAGCCTGAGTTACTTCGCAATTTTTAAGACCAGGAATAGTTTTTAAAAATTGCAACTGCACTTCTAAAGGCAGTGAAGTTGAAATACCATTTGGATAAATTAAATCACTGTCAAGCCCTTCTGGTTCTAAAAAAATTTGGTGACGATCCTTATCAGCAAAACGATGAACCTTATCCTCAATTGATGGACAATAACGTGGGCCCACACCGCTAATATGGCCACCATACATCGCTGAAAAACCCAAATTATCAGTAATTATTTTATGAGTCTCAAGATTAGTGTAGGTAATGTAGCAAGAAATTTGCGGAACTAAAATTTGATCATTTAGATAAGAAAATGGCGTTGGCGGATTATCTCCTGGCTGCTCTTCAGTTAAAGAAAAATCAATTGAGCTTTTTTTGATTCGTGGCGGCGTCCCGGTTTTAAGGCGTCCCAAATTAAATTGATGTTTTTTTAGAGTTTTTGACAGCCCAATTGAAGGCGCTTCATTAACTCTACCAGCGGCAGTTTTTTTATCGCCAATATGAATTACGCCATTTAAGAAAGTGCCAGTAGTTAGAACCACTGATTGACATTTTATCTTGTTGCCATCAGCTAAAATTACTGCCTGAATTTTATTATCTTCAATTTCTAAATCCTCAACATCAGCAAAAATAATTTCGAGATTTTGATATTCGGGTATAATTTTATTAATCGCCTTTTTATATAATTTGCGATCAGCTTGAGCCCGAGGCGAATGGACCGCTGGACCCTTCGAAGCATTTAAAATCCGAAAATGAATCCCGGCCATATCAATTGCCCGGCCCATAATACCATCTAAAGCATCAATTTCTTTAACTATGGTCCCCTTAGCAACCCCGCCAATTGCAGGGTTGCAAGACATTTCGCCTAAATTTTCAAAATTTTTGGTAATCAATAAAGTCTTGGCCTTCATCCGGGCAGAAGCGCAAGCAGCTTCAATGCCAGCATGACCGGCGCCAATAATTATTACTTCAAAATTTTTAAAAATTTCATTCATTTAAATTTAAGCAATTATTTCATAGCCGGCAAAGAAATAAGCAATTTCATTAACAGCATTTTCCAAACTATCAGAACCATGAACTGAATTTGCCTCAATTGACAAAGCAAAATCCTTACGAATAGTTCCAGGAAGGGCATCCTTAGGATTGGTAGCTCCCATAATCTCGC
>JACCDG010576425.1_pt1 | contig 20954 bp, 20 predicted proteins | sample 7442471 | NCBI WGS metagenome assembly JACCDG01 (sample SAMN15323444, study PRJNA562643) | freshwater metagenome | isolation source: river surface water | place: USA:Blue River Watershed | collected 2017-08-17 | reverse complement strand
CGCGATTGCAAATGGATTGGAAGGTCAGGACGTAGTGTCCGGAGTACCCGCGCGCTTCTCGATCTTGGGAGAAAAGAATCCTACTGTCGTCGTTTTTCTTTCTGCCCACTGTCCGTGTTCAGAAAGTCATGAGCCAGTTCTCAAGAAGCTAGCGACCGAGTTTACTGATGTGCGCTTCGTAGGCGTGCACTCGAACGCCGACGAAGAAGTGCAGGAGGCGACAGAGCATTTTAAGAAGTCGCAGCTCCCATTTCCTGTCATCCGAGATGCAGGAGCGAAGTGGGCGGATGCATTTGGGGCGCTTAAGACCCCGCACGTATTTGTGGTTTCGCCTTCGGGCGATGTGCTTTTCAAGGGCGGTGTAGATGACAGTCATGTTGCCGCCGAGGCAAAGAAACACTTTTTGAGGGCTGCGCTCACGGATGTGCGCGAGGGCCGCAAGCCGACGGTGACTGAGGCGAGAAGTTTGGGATGCACGATTAAGCGCTAGTGGGGAGTGGATATGAAGAAATACTGGTTCTTTTGTTTGGGAGTCGCGGTTTTGTCGGCAGCATTTATTCTTTCTTCGTGCGGGCAATCACCGCTACTGAATCATGAGAAAGCCTCTGGCCAAGTCCGCATCGGAGCACCGGGAGAGATTGAGCGCACTGCCAATTCTGGAGACTCTACTCAAGCCTGCCCGCTTGATTTTCCTGCTCACGGACTTTGCGCCTCGATCGTCTGGGTGGGAAATGTCGTCGCTGATCAGGAAAACGAGTTCACGTTGAGCTTTTGGAGCAAGGCTCGGAGCAGCTCGGCGGGTCCGTATCAAACACCTCAGCTTGAAGTGGGCGTCCAGCTTTGGATGCCTTCGATGGGGCATGGATCTTCTCCAGTTAGACCAGTGCTCAAGGAGGAAGGCGTTTACTCCGCGCCGCGAGTATTTTTCTTGATGCCTGGAGATTGGGATATTCGCGTCCAGCTCAAGAAGGGGCGCAGCGTTGTGGAGCAGGCTATCTATCCGATCAAGATTTGAGGTCCCAGAAGTGTTGGTGCTTCTGTTTCTCTTGATTTCTGCATCGACCGCAAACGCCGCCCCCTGCTGCGGGGCTGGTTTGGCCACTCCTTCGTTTATCACGGGTGATGATAGTGCGCAGGTTTCGGTTTCGGCGGCCTATGGGCGAGTTATTGGAGATGCCCCCAGTCAGGGGCTCGCTGTATTTCGTGCAGATGAAGATAATGAGACTGCGCAGTCGTTTCAGTTGGATGGCGCAGTTTTGCTCTCAGATCGATGGCAACTGGGGGGGAGCGTTCCTCTCCTTCGTCGCGCGCGAAGCACCCAGTCTTCGCAAGGAGCGTCAACGGGGCTTGGGGACTTGCGATTTAATGCCGCGCTTGAGGCGCTTCCGGAATGGGAGTACTCGCTCTGGAAGCCTCGCGGTTTCCTTTTTGCGACTGCGACTTTGCCGACGGGACGATCGCTCACTGACTCGCTCGAATATCCCTCCCAGCCTTGGGCTCTCGACTCGCGAGGCAAGGGTTACTACTCGCTTAGTAGCGGGGGGCTCCTGGTAAAATCTTGGAGTCACTGGGATGCCACGCTTCAAGTGGAGGCTCATCGCTCTTTTGCGAGAACCGTGCAGGAGGTGACGATCTCTCCAGGATGGGGGGGGAGTCTTATGTTGGCCGTCGGCTATAGCCCTTCTTTTGCTCCGCTGAGATGGGGTTTGTCCTTAGCGCCCGCCTTCGAGCAGGGAATTCATGTTGAGACACTGGGTGGGCCACCTTCTGACTCAAATCCACAATTAGTGTGGAACACTTCGATGCTGCTTTCATGGATGTTGACAAGAGATGCGACTCTAAGTGCGTCATACATGGATCAAACCCTTCTTGGGCCGGCTCGTAACGTCTCACTCAGCCGTACGCTGAGCCTAATGCTGCAGAAGCGGTGGGAGAGATGATTTGAGGTCCTCGAAAATGATTGTTTCGGCTTTAGCGATTTATAAAACGGTCTTTGGCTTTCTTTACGCGAGCTAGAGATTCTTCAATTTTTTGCCGCAAATGAGGATCGCTTTCCGCCTGGTCTGCCATGGCTTGAGCATAAGAGAGGCATCGCTCATCTTCCGCGATCAGGTTATTGCCAATCAAAATCCAGTCGAGGCCTGCTCGAACGCCCTGTATGCTGGCTTCCTTCGAGCTAAGCTTCTTCTGCAATCCCTGCATCTGCAAGTCATCTGATAGCAGCAATGCCTCGGGCAACTGAGCGCGAATTTTTTGGATTGCCACAACAGACATCGAGACCGGTATGTCTTTCTCCCACTCTCGAAGGATGCCGTGGCTCACCAAGATCGCTCCGCCATGTATTGTTCGGCCAAGAGAGTAAAAAAGCTCGAGTTGTTCGTCGCTCACTGTGCCGCTCAGATCGGTAAGCTCCTCGTGGCTATTGACGGTCGCGCCGCCTAGCCCTGGATAATGTTTGAGGCAAAGCCCAAGCCCCGCATCGCGCGCAGCTTCGTTGAGAGCGCCAAAGCACCGGCGCACGTCTGAGGCCTTAGCGGAGAACGAACGCTCGATTGCTCCAATGTCGGGATTTGCTGGATTTGTGTCGAGGTCAATAACAGGCGCTAGATCATAGTCGATGCCGAGGTCTCGCATTTCCACAAAGCTCCGCTCTACAACAGCAGTCTGCTCGACGGTCGACAGCAAGTTAAGGGCCTTCGCACTCGGCAATGGGGCAAATCCCAGCTTTTCCTTGAGCCTCCGCACCTTGCCGCCCTCTTGGTCGATCAGCACCAGCGGATGCGAAGGCATTGCATGTATCCGTGCGCAGAGCTCGCGCACTTGCGCAGGCGAGTGCACATTGTTGTCGTATGCTTTTTTTTGGCAGTCGTAATCGAACAGGATCACGCCACCTAGGCCAAAACGCTTTTCAAAATCCGCAAGCCAGGCGGGGATTTCTTTGCCGCGAAACCCTAGGACAAAAAGTTGACCGACGGCAAGGCTCATGACTGAGTCCCTTTCTCTAAATGCGCAGGAAAATGCTTCTGGAGCTGGACTCCGATGCGGATGATCGCGATCGCCATCGCACGATCTGGGTGAGTGGACCTAAAATGATCACTCAGTTCAGCAGCAATCCTGTCCCAAACCATGGGCTCCACTGCTTGGCTAAACCCTCGATCGGCAACAATCGCAAATCGATGTTTTCGCAAATTAACATAAAGGAGCACTGCGTTTCGCTGAGCTGTGCGATTCATGCCAAATCGATCGAAGAGTCGCGTCGCGCGCTTCAACGCATTGGGCTCAAAGGGCCTTCGCGACAAATGAACCCGGATCTCCCCGGTCGAGCCTTCCTCAGCCTCGATCAGCGCTTGCTGGAGCAAGGAGGCTGAGGGGTGTCGCGATTCACCAGTCACTGGAGACTCCTCCTAGGGGGGCATTTCGTTGCCACGAGCGAATCACCGCGCGCGGGTCTTGCCATGGCTTGCATTTAAACCAACCTGAACTCGTAAAATGCGCATCTGCTGAGACGATGTAGTAAGCGAAGTAGGAGAGAATGCCAGTTCCAAAAAACAACCAGAGCCACCAAGGGCCATTCTCCGCATGCTTGGGTACTGGTCGAAACGCGCCTTTCATTCCTCCTGCCCGCATGTACTGTTCCGCGCGGCCCGATTCAATCAAAGGGCTCTCTGTCTTGCGCAATAGATCGAGCAGGCCCAAGCCGATTGCACGAAAGCCGTGCCCACCCTCGGGGTCTTCTGTCACGGCGTGGAGTTCTCTTTCAATGACGTTGTCGACGATTCGATTCGCGTCGGCGTCATTGAGCCGCCCTTCAAGTCCGTAGCCGTGAATCAGTCGAGCCTGCTTGCGCTTCCAATCCACCACAATGAGGGCGCCGTTGTCGCTACCGCGCTTGCCGACGGCCCAGGTCTCAAAGACCTGGTGAGCGAAGTTACTGGCCGGTCCCTGGGTTTCCGAGAAAATCGCGATTGCCACTTGCTCACCCGTCGCTAGGTCGTGTTCGACTAAGATCGAACCGAGTGCCTGCTTTTCCGTTTCGGTAAGTAAGGAGGCCTCGTCAAGAACGTAATACTTAGGTAAAGGCGGAATCGTTTGCGCTGTTGAGAACGAACAGAGGAGCACGCTGGCCCCGAGTATGCCCAGCCAAAACCGGTGAGACTTCGATATAATAGGACTCCAGTGCTTTTTCGTCACCGACTCAAAGAGTACCTCCGTCCTTGAGGTTTGTCATGACGCCGGGAATTGAATTGACTCATGGGTCTGGTTTCCTTTAACCATTTGACGTCAATTCCTACTTTCCTGAGACGGGGGAAATCCGGTGAAACTCCGGTACTGTCCCGCAACGGTAAGCGGCCCTAAGCCGCAAGTCCGATTACCCTCTCAGGTGTTTACCCGCGGAGGTTTCTATGTACGGTCTGATTTTTTTCGCTCTCCTTTTTTCTAACCAATCATTTGGCAGGTCTGCTCAATCTGAAGCCCCCATCACCCTGCCTGCGATCATCAAAGAAGGGACGCCTGGCGATGTGTTGTTGCAGGACCCTGTTTCTCCTGCGCTGACACGAGAAGCTAAGCTCACCACCGCGTCGGGAAGTCTTCAAAAGAGTCTAAGCGACGAGCTCCCGTTGGTCGTGACTGGCACGGGCCTAGCGGGCAACGCTGCTCAGTTTCGTGGCTTGGGTCGCTCTGCTGAGGACACGAATGTTCAGGCGCTCGGCGTGCCCCTCAATGCTCCTCAAGGGGGCGGGTTTGACCTTTCGGTTTTTCCTCAGTTTATCTGGGCTGGGTATTCGTTTCAGCAAGGCCCTGCGCTCGGGACTTTTGATCCGCGTGGTACGGCAGGGAGCTTGACCTTGGTACCCTGGACCTCGCAGGCGCTAGCGACGCCCCATTTTTCAGGCCGCGCGACGGAGAGCTACTCGACGGCTAGGCTCAATCAGGTTTCTGTGGCCGCAAGTGATGGGGCCCATATAGCCGCAGTGGCCGGGTACAGCAGCGGTGATGCCCGCGGCCCGAGTGGTGCGTTTGCGGCGCGATGGAGCGGTGGTCCTGCGACTGCGACTTTTCATTTGCTGGCGACCGATCTTGATGCGAGCACTCCGGGGCCTGGCAAAATCACTCCGCTTGCGCATCAAGAAACGATTCGAATCATCCCGTTGGGGCAGGTTGATTGGAAGCTAGGGTCTGGAGCCTTGCTGAAAAGTAGTGTTTTTTATGATTGGGGCTACCTCCGTTACGACGACCCCGGCTTTTCGGCATTGCCAGCAACCCAGGACCGCACCCGGCAGTATGGGACGGAGACGGCGCTGCTCTTGGATGAATACACTTTTGGCATAGGGGCGCGGCACGCGGACTATCAAACATTGGGGTTTGCTGAGCAGTCTGAGTCAGTGCTCAGTTTGCGTGCCTCTAGAACCTTTGAGTTGGGCAACCTTTTGCTGGATCCGGGAGTGAGAGCGGTAGGCGTGACTGACTATGGGTTGTTGCCTGAAGGGAATCTTGGTGTTCGTTATGAGCTCCGTGAGTTTGACTCTGCCGTATTTGCGCGAGCTTCGTACTCACGGCATTTTCCGTCGCTTGTGAATCGGCTTTATGAATATCCGGGTTTCCCAGGGTTTCCAGGTTTTAAGGGCAATCCTGCTTTGTTGCCCGAGAAGGATTGGACGCTCACGATGGGAGGCGAGCTCAAAAATCGCCACATCGAAGCTTCCCTTCAGGCTTTTTTGCAGCTCGCGCAAGACGCACAAGTACGCGCTCCTCTAAATGCGACGACAGACACGGTGATCAATCAGGGTGAGGCGCGCATAGCTTCTATGACGCCTTCGTTGACCTGGCATGTAGTCCCGTTTTTGGATCTGGGTGCGAACTCGACGTTTGCGACTTCGGTCGTTGATCAGACGGGGTTGCCTTTTCCGGGTCTACCTGAGTTTGTGGGCAACGCGTGGACCGAGGTGCACTCGCCCGGGTTTGGCGAAAAGCGCCGAGAGACTGTGGGCTGGGCGACGCGCGTGGGTTTTCGTGGCGTAAGTGGTGCGGTTGCGGATAACGCAGGAAACCTATTGCCCGCGTACTCTGAGCTGACTGCGGATGCGAGGGTGCGGTTTTTTGGAAAATACACGTTGGCTGCGCGCGTAGAGAATATCCTAGATCAGGAGATCTTTGTGGTGCAGGGGTTTCAGAGCTTGGGAAGAACCGCGTCGTTTTTGGTGGTGGGGGAGCTTTAGAAAGGGTGTTAGGTTCCTTTTTTTAAGTAAATCAAGTTAACTATCTGTAATTACTAATATTAATTCACAGCCTTAAAAGGCGGGCGTTGGATGATCCGACAGCGTTTGAGGAGTGGCCCCTTTGAGTAGCTACCAAATCGCGGCAGTCCTTTTTTGCCGTTGCCACACCCCACCCCCCTCTGCCATAACCCCCTTCAACTACACACACCTCGGCTTGGTTCGTGGTGCCTGTGATCTGGCTCCCCAATTGGGTTGCCCAGCAAACAGGTGTTCCGAGGTGGAGGGAGTTTCAAGCGGCTGAGAGTTGTTTCTTAGCTAAGCCTTGAAACTCAATAACCGCGGCAAGAAAGCGATTTTCCTACGATTCTCTCTTTCTGCCTCATTTTTCAAACAGGAGTCTTCATTCAATGCCAGCTGTAACCATGCGAGAGCTTCTCGAGTCCGGCGTCCATTTCGGTCATCAAACCCGCCGTTGGAACCCCAAGATGAAGCCATATGTTTTTGGCGCCCGTAACGGGATTTACATCATCGACCTCCAGAAGACCGTCGACTCCGCACGCTCCGCTTGCGCATTCGCTTCATCGGTTACCGCTGAAGGCAAGAAGGTGCTTTTCGTTGGCACCAAGAAGCAAGCTAAAGAAGTCGTCGAAGAAGAAGCAAAGCGCGCTGGCCAGTACTTCGTCACTAACCGTTGGTTGGGCGGCATGCTCACCAACTATCAAACCGTCAAAGCTTCTATCGATCGCCTCAAGAAAATCGAAGCCCTCAAAAACTCTCCGGAGTGGGATGAAGTTCCTAAGAAAGAACAGTCTCGCTATGATCGTGACTTGGCTTCCTTGCAAAAGTCCCTCGGCGGCATCCAGGACATGAAAAAACTTCCAGGCGCGATCTTCGTGATCGACACCGAGAAGGAGCACATCGCGATCGCTGAAGCCAAGAAGCTCGGCATCCCAACCCTCGCTGTGGTCGACACTAACTGCGACCCTTCCAACATCAACCATGTCATTCCAGGCAACGACGATGCGATTCGCTCGATTCGTCTCTTTGCTCGTTTGATCGCTGACAGCTGTCTCGAAGGCGCCAAGATCTTCCAAGAGAAGCTCCGCGCGCAGGAAGTCTCCGACGCTGCTGCTCGTGAAGAGGCTGAGAACGAGAAGAAAGTTTCCCGTTTCGAAGGCGACATCGATCTTCAAGGTGTTGATGAAGCCGATCTCGAAGCTCAAGAAGCTGCTAGCGAAGAAGAAGGCGCTGCTGCGGCGACAGAGACTCCCGCTGCCGCTGCTACCACCGACGCTCCAGCTCCAGCTGCGGCTGCTCCTGCTGCGAAGAAGCCAAGAGCTAAGAAGTAACCGGCTGTAATCGAAGGAAGCTAAAATGGAAATCACAGCAGGAATGGTAAAAGACCTCCGGGAAAAAACCGGAGCCGGAATGCTCGATTGCAAAAAGGCGCTCGCTGAAGCCAGCGGCGACTTTGAGAAAGCCGTAGAGTACCTTCGCAAAAGGGGTATCGCATCGGCCGCTAAGAAAGCCGGTCGCGCTACGAAGGAAGGTCTTGTGACCTCCTATATTCATGGCGAAGGTCGCGTGGGCGTGTTGCTCGAAGTGAACTGCGAAACCGATTTCGTGGCTCGCACCGAACAATTCAAGAATTTCGTGAAAGACGTAGCGATGCACATCGCTGCGGCTTCACCCCAATGGGTTTCGCCAGAAGAAGTTCCGGCGGCCATCATCGCGAAAGAGAAGGAAATCGCTGTCGCTCAGATGCAGGCGTCGGGCAAGCCTGCCGCTGTTCTCGAGAAGATCGCAGAAGGCAAGATCAAGAAGTTCTACGAGGATAACTGCCTCCTTCATCAAACCTTCGTGAAGGATCCAAACAAGACGATCGAGCAGCTCCTCAAGGAGCTCATTGGCGCCTTGGGTGAAAACATGGCGATCCGACGCTTTGCCCGCTTCATGCTGGGCGAAGGGGCCAAAGACACGGCTGCGGCCGAGTAAGGGGACTCGAGTGGCGGGCGCTTCTTCAAAGGCGAGACGCAGAGAACCCTACAAGCGGATCCTTCTCAAGCTCTCCGGCGAGGCTCTCGCCGGCAAAGAGGGCTACGGGATTGATACCGATGTCCTAAAAATCCTGGCGAACGAGATCAAGGAGATCCATGCGATGGATGTCCAGGTCGCGGTCGTCATCGGGGGCGGTAACATCTTCCGTGGTCTTAAAGGGGCCACGTCGGGGATGGACCGCGCCTCGGCGGACTATATGGGAATGTTGGCAACCATGCTCAACTGTCTTGCGCTGCAAGATTCTCTTGAGCACCTCAAGGTCCATACGCGCGTTCAATCGGCGATCAATATGCAGGAGCTGGCGGAGCCGTACATCCGGCGCCGCGCGGTCAGGCATCTTGAAAAGAATCGAGTCGTGATCTTCGGAGCAGGGACAGGCAATCCGTACTTTACTACCGACACCACAGCGGCTCTCAGAGCGATGGAAGTTGGCTCCGAAGTCGTTCTCAAGGCGACCAAGGTTGACGGCGTGTACGATGCCGACCCCAAGACTCATCCCGCTGCGAAGCGCTTCGAGGAGCTCACGTACCTCGAGGTGCTCCAACGTGGCCTCAAGGTGATGGATTCGACCGCGATTTCGTTGTGCATGGACAATCAGCTTCCGATCATTGTTTTCGATCTGCATCGGGCGGGCAACCTCAAGGCGGTCGTGAATGGCCAGCCTGTCGGGACGCTCGTGCATTGATTCACGGCCTCACAGGGGGCCAAAAGGAGATCTAGACTATGTCTACTGCTGTTCTCAATTCGATGACTCAAAACATGGACAAGAGCATCCAGGCTCTTAAAGCAGAGTTGGCCAAGGTTCGCACGGGCCGGGCTTCTACCGCTCTGGTTGACACCGTTCAGGTCGATTACTACGGCTCGAACGTGCCGCTTAACCAGGTAGCTAACGTGACCACGCCGGATGCGCGCACTCTTCAGATCGCTCCTTGGGAAGCGGGACAAGTCGGTGCGATCGAGAAAGCGATTCTCGCTGCCAATTTGGGCCTCACCCCTCAGAACGACGGTAAGGTCATCCGCATCTCTGTGCCTGCGATGACTGAGGAGCGCCGTAAGGAACTCGCCAAACTCGTAAAGAAGATGGGTGAAGAAACCAAGATCGCCATGCGCACTCACCGCCGCGATGGCAACGAAGAAGTGAAGAAGCAGGAAAAAGCCAAGATCGTTTCTGAAGATGAAGCGAAGAAGGCCATGGATCTCATCCAAAAGAAAACAGATGAGAAGACAGCTGAAGTCGACAAGATCGTCACGGGTAAGGAAAAAGAAATCCTAACGATGTGATTGATGCGAACTCCTTGTGTCCCGTCTCACATCGCGATCATTATGGATGGCAATGGCCGTTGGGCCCAGCGCCGACGCCACCCTCGCGTTTACGGACACATCCGCGGCTCTTCGCGCGTGAAGAACATCGTCAAGGAAGCGGATCGGCTCGGAGTTAAAGCGCTTACTTTGTACGCGTTTTCGACAGAAAATTGGTCGCGTCCTGAAGGGGAGCTCTCCGTTCTTTGGAAGCTTCTTAAGAAGTTTCTTATCAAAGAAGTCGAGGAGCTGGATCGCAAGAACGTGCGTCTCCATGTGATCGGAGAACGTGAGCGTTTAGGTGGAGATGTCCGTGAGGTTCTCGATGGTGCCATCAAGCGGCTCTCGAAAAATACGGGTCTTTATCTCACGTTTGCAGTTTCGTACGGTTCTCGTCGAGAGCTTGTGCGCGCCGCCAGGCTCTTTGCCGAGGATTGCGCGAAAGGTCTGCGCAATCCCTCCGACATGACAGAAGAAGTCATGGTCGATTACCTCTGGACGAATGAGCTCGGTGATCGTGCCGACGTCGACCTCGTGATCAGAACGAGCGGTGAGAAGCGCGTGAGCAATTTTCTACTCTGGCAAGCTGCCTATGCCGAGTTCGTGTTCACTGAGCTGTGCTGGCCCGACTTTGGACCAGAGCATTTGAGAGAAGCGATTGACGATTACTCATCTCGCGAGCGCCGCTTTGGTGGCGTGACCGCCCCAGCTAAATCTCAGGAAGCACAGGTACAACAAGCATGAACACCGAGCTTGGAAAACGAGTCGCAACTGGCATCGTCGGAGGCGCAGTCCTCCTGTCACTCATCATCTGGGGTGGCGTGCCCGGCATCTTTCTTCTCACGATGATTCTATCCATGGGGATGATCTACGAGTATGCGGTCATCACGCTTCAATTGCCTGATCGTGTCGAAAAGCGATATGCAATGCTTTTGGTGGGGTGGTTTGCGGGGCTGGCCAATCTTTTGGCGCTTGGTGAGATAGAGATTCTTGTTCTTTGCTTCCTGTCCTTTTTTACCTATTTTCTCTATATGGCAGGTCGCCATCAGGGTCCTGGTTTTATCGATCACTTCAAGGAGTTGACTACTTCGGTTTTTGGTCTTCTCTATCTTTCATTTATTCCGTTTTTTTTGCCGCGCATTCATCATTCCAAAAATGGTGTGAAGTGGACAATTCTGTTTCTTCTGGTGGTTTGGGCTGGGGATACGGGCGCCTATTTCGCTGGCAAGAAATACGGCAAGACTAAGCTCTATCCGGTGATTAGCCCTAAAAAGACGCGTGAGGGGGCTGTTGGCGGTTTGGCGCTTGGTTATGTCTTGGCATTGTTCTCTAAAGCTGCCTTCTTTCCGGAGCTTCCCTGGGCAGCGATTTTAATTATTCCGATGTTTGTAGGGATCGTTGCGCAAGTTGGAGATCTCTGCGAAAGTTTTCTTAAGCGCGCCTATGATCACAAGGATTCCGGATCGATCTTGCCCGGCCACGGTGGGTTTCTCGACCGGTTTGATGGGGTAGTCTTCAGTCTCCCCGTCATGTATGCTTGTGTGCGTCTCTTCGGAGGTTAAGCATCATGCTGATGTCAGTCATTGGTTTTCTGATCATCCTGGGTCCCTTGGTCGTGGTTCACGAGTTTGGCCACTATATTTTTGCGCGTATCTTTGGCGTGAAAGCCGAGATCTTCTCGATTGGTTTTGGACCTAGGCTTTTGAGTAAGCAGATCGGTGAGACCGAGTGGAGAGTTTCGGCAATTCCTCTGGGCGGTTACGTCAAACTCTTGGGTGAAGATCGAGACGCAGCGCTGCCTCCCGAAGAAGCTCGTCGCGCTCTTCATAAGCAAGCTCCTTGGAAGCGGTTTTTCATCTTCTTTGGTGGCCCTCTCTTTAACTTCTTGTTTGCGATCTTCGTGTTCATGGTCATTCTTGTTTACGGCGAAAAGCAATTGCCGAGCCGAGTGGGCCGTGTTGTTCAAGGTTCTGTCGCCGAGCGGGTAGGTTTTCAAAGCGGAGACCAGATTTTATCGGTCGATGGCAAGGCTGTGACTCGGTACGAAGAAGTGCTGATGGCTCTCAACGAGAACCAAGGCAAGTCGATGACTTTTGAAGTGCGACATCCGAGACAAACGGAAACCGCCACTCTGCGTGTGGCTCCGGGAACCCAACTGGGTTTTAACGTCTATGGGGAGCAAACTCGCGTAGGTGACATCGATGGCTTGCTGCCCTATGCGAGAGCAGCTGTCGTGGGTGTTTCTGATCCGATGTCTTTGGCTGGAAAGGCCGGACTAAAGACGGGCGATGAGATTGTGAGTTTCTCAGGCCGTTCTGTTCAGGATTGGGAAGAGTTTGAGCGAATTTACAGAGAGACGGCGATGGGAGCGGCCATTCGCTTGGGGATTAAGAAAGGTGAAAAGGACACGGCAGCGCGCGAAGTCATTCTATCTAAGCCTATGCGTGAAGCAAAGGGCATGGATGAGGATTGGGGCCTCTATTCTTCAGAGCTCTTCGTCGATAAGACCGTGAACGACTCGCCCGCTGAGAAGAGCGGCCTGCAGTCCCGTGATCGCCTCGTCGGAATTGGTGGGATTCGCGTGAAGAGCTTCTTTGAGCTCAAGGACGCCGTTCAGCAATCAGGTGAGAAAACTGGCAAAGTCACTCTGGAGTGGGAGCGTGAGGGCCAAAAGATGAGCGCCACCGTCGAGCCGACGGCGACCGTCGGTAAGGACCCACTACTCAACAAGACTACGACTTATACAGTCGGTGTGATGCCGATGTTGACGACCGCTGAGCCTGAGATGATCGTCGAGCGGATCTGGAACCCCTTCGTTCTTCTCTATAAGGGGACGGAGCGGATGATCACTCTGACGGCTCGCAACTTTATCTCGATCGGCAAGATGTTTGGAGGCTCGGTTTCCTCAAAGACGCTGGGCGGTCCTATCATGATCGGCAAGATTGCGGGTGAGTCGCTCGCTCACGGCTTGGTAGCTGTGTTGACGACGATGGGCTTACTCTCAATTGGATTAGGGGTGCTCAACGTACTGCCTGTGCCGGTGCTGGATGGGGGGCATTTGCTCCTGCTTTTGATCGAGTCCGTGCGTGGTAAACCACTTACTTTGAGGCAGATGGAAGTCGTTCAGAGCGTGGGCCTTTGCTTGATCCTGATGCTCATGGTGCTCGTGTTTAAGAACGACATCTCACGCATGACATCGTTCTAGCTCGCGCGCATGAAAAAGCTTCTCGCCTGGGACACGTCATCGAAAGCCGGAACTCTGGCTGCCCTGGAATGGGACGAAAGTTCTCGCGCCGGTTGGGAGGGCGTGCGGCTCGTTGCGGAGATTTCCTTTAACGTTGATTCTGTTCATTCAGAGCGACTTCTTTGGGGGATCGACCAGGTTCTGGCCGCCGCGCGATGGAAAATCCAAGATGTGGATGTGTTGGGTGTAGGTATCGGTCCTGGGAGTTTTACGGGGCTGAGAATCGGCGTCACAACGGCGCGAACTCTTGCTCATACCCTGGGCAAGCCGCTCATTGGCGTTTCGAGCTTGGCAGCACTCGTAAGGCCCGTAGCGCGCGTGTTAGCGAGCACTCCGCGCACGATCGTCGTAGCGACGACCGATGCCTGTAAGGGCGAGCTATATGCCGTCTGGGGCAGTGCTCGTTCGGCTCTCGATTGTGTGGCGATGGCGGACGGTAATGCGCGCGGCCTTTGGAAGCGAGGGGTAGAAGAGCAAGTCCTTTCGCCCGAAGAGCTTGTGCGGAGAATCAAGCGCAAGATGACTGAAGGCGGAGCGCGCTCTTCTTCTTGGGTGGCGATAGGTGAGGGTGTTCGTCGCTATCCAGACGTTTGGAGCAAGCTGCCTGATGCACGAAGACTTGAAGTGGGTATTAGCTTTTCGGATCAGATTCAAGGTCGCTATTTGGCCCAGTTGGTGTGGGAGGGTTATCAAGCCGGAATCGCGCGACCGGCTCTTGAGCTTCATCCCCGCTACTTGCGCGCTTCAGACGCGGAGATTAAGCTCAAGGCGGGCTTGCTGCCGGCCGGCCCCACTCGGGGAGAATAAATTCATATGGCCTACTCATCTCGTCTGACTCAGGCACAGCTGCAAAAGCGGATTGATGCGGCTCAAGGCCGGATCGAATGTGATCTGATCGTAAAGGACGTTACGTACCTCGATGTTTTTTCGTGTGAGTGGCGTAAGGGCGACATTGCCGTCAGCGATGGCGTGATCGTTGGGACAGAGTCGGGCCTGAAGGCCAGGCGCGCGATCAATGGGCGCAAGAAGTTCATTGTGCCTGGCTTCATCGATGCGCATGTCCATATCGAAAGCTCGTTACTGGTGCCGCGTTACTTTGAGCAAGCGGTGTTGCCTCGAGGGACCACGACAGCGATCTGCGATCCGCATGAGTTGACGAACGTCATGGGAGTCCCGGGCCTCAAATATTTTTTGGACGAATCAACACAGCTTGCGCTTGATCTCAGGGTGATGCTGAGCTCTTGCGTGCCCGCAACGGATTTTGAAACCAATGGCGGAGGCAAGGTTTCTGCCTCGGATCTCCGTGCTTGGGCGTCCCATCCTAAAGCTCTAGGTCTCGCAGAGATGATGAACGTGCCTGGCGTTCTTTTCAAAGACCCAGGCGTTCTCGAAAAGCTCGAAGCTTTCTCGACTGGTCCTATCGACGGACATTGCCCTCTGGTGTCAGGACAGGCGCTCAGTGCCTATGCGGCGGCAGGCATCTCGAGTTGTCACGAGTCTTCGCGCCTGGACGAGGCTGCAGAAAAGCTGCGCAAAGGCATTTCGGTTTGGATCCGCGAAGGGAGCGTGGCCAAAGATCTTCATGCGCTCGCGCCGCTTCTGACGCTGGCGACTTCGACCAGCATCGGGTTCTGTACGGATGATCGCAACCCACTTGATATCGCCTCGGAAGGGCATATTGACCATCTCATCCGAGGTGCGATCTCCTCGGGTGTTGATCCGGCCGTAGCTTATCGCGCCGCCTCGTGGAGCGTAGCGAGGCACTATGGATTGATAAGGACCGGAGCAGTGGCTCCAGGTTATTCTGCCGACCTTGTTTTACTCGCTGATGAGCGCCATTGCGCAGTGGAGAGCGTTCTAAAGTCGGGTCTTACCGTGGATGAGGTGTTTGCTTCTCGCAAAACAAATTTGGGCGCAGGTGGATTCTCGAACTCAATTCGCGCAAATGTTCCTGAAGCCACGGATCTCGAAGGCCCTCGTGGCAGAGTCCACGTGATCGGAGTCGAACCTGGCAAGATCCTCACCACTCGTCAGGTTTTGCAGCACGATGCGCCCGGAGTCGCACACCTCACTGTTCTCGAGCGTTATGGTAAGGGCATCAAGCCATCCAACGGCTATGTGACAGGTTTCGGCACTGGGTTTCGTGGCGCGATCGCATCTAGCGTCGGCCATGATAGTCACAATCTCATCGTCGTCGGAGACCGCACTGATGATATGCGCGCTGCTCTTGCGGTGCTGATTGCGACGGGCGGTGGGTTTTGCGTCGTTCGCGATGGGGTCGTACTCGCTAAGCTCGAGCTCCCCTTGGGAGGCCTCATGTCCGCGCAAGAGCCGGCGAGTATCGCAAAATCACTCAAAGACCTCCGAGCTGCGAGCCGTGCCGTTCATTGCGAGCTGGCAGAGCCTTTCTTGCAATTGGCCTTTTTGAGCCTGCCCGTGATCCCGTCTCTCAAGCTGACGGATCTAGGACTAGTCGACGTGGATCAGTTCAAGATCATAGATGTCAGGGCGGGCTAGTACCTGAGCGGGCCGAAATAACAGGGATTGATACACTTCCTGGCAAATTCCTCATTCCGACATTAGGATGGCCCTCCAATGTCCTCCCTTCTTGGCCCCCTCTGCGCATTCGGCTCTTCTGTTACCTGGGCTTTTGGTTCGGCCAGCTATTCGAGGTTGGCTCGCCACCACTCAGCTTTCGCGATCAATTTTGCGCGGGCTACGGTGGCAATGCCTTTGTTTGTTCTTGCTGCGATCCTCTCCGAAGGCGGTTTAGCAGCTGCGGTCACCGCGTTTTCTCAAGTGACTTTGAATGAACTCATGTGGTTTGCGATCTCGATCTTTGCAAGCTACGGGATTGGCGATGTCTTTTTCATGTGGAGCGCGCAGTCCCTGGGTGTTCCCTCGGCTTTGGCGATCGCCTCGACCTACCCGTTGTTGACCGCAGGTCTTGGATCTTACATTCAAGGAGAGGACCTGAGCGCGACTCAGCTCGTGGGCCTCGTCATCACCGTGACGGGCGTGATCGTCGTGATCTTGTCTGCTAAGTCTAGTTCTCTGGCTACCGATCACGATGCAGTCGCGGCCACCGACAAATCTACATTGCGCCTCAATCGTCGATCTCTTGGGATTCTCCTGGCCTTTGGGACCATGCTGATGTGGTCGATTAACAGTTTCTCGAACGCCAAAGGTGCAAAAGACATCAATCCTACCGTCTGCAACGCCATCCGAATGACGATCGCCCTTGGAATGAGCGCAGGGCTGGGACGGATCTTTGCTCGGCACAGGCCCGTGACACTCCCCTGGAAAGATTACAAGGCGATGATGCCGATGTTTGTATTTGAAGCCTTCGGCGGCTCATTGATGTTCGTTTATGGCCTGTCGCATTCACCTCTTGCGATTGGTTCGACGCTATCTTCACTCGCGCCAGTATTGGCAGTGCCAGTCGCTTGGCTGCAGGGCCTCGAAAAATTTTCGATAACGCGCACATTAGGTGTTTTTGCAGCAGTTTTTGGTCTTTGGCTCCTGCTTGGCGTGTTTTAGTTCACGTTCAGTAGGTTCTTGGTATATCCTTGTGAATCGATGCGCAAAATTTACTTAGTCCCTAATTTTGTGACGACGGCGAATATGTTCTGTGGGTTTTATTCGATCGTCGCGTCCATCAAAGGTGATTACATCAGTGCAGCCTGGGCTGTGATGGCGGCTGCAGTCTTCGATATGTTGGACGGCCGCGTGGCGCGCCTAGCTAAAGCGACGAGTCAATTTGGTGTGGAGTATGACAGTCTTTCTGATTTGGTATCCTTCGGGATGGCTCCTGCCGTTTTGCTCTATCAATGGGCACTTGCACCTTTTGGTCGGTTGGGTTGGTTAGCTGCATTTCTTTTTATGGCTTGCGGTGCGTTACGTTTGGCTCGTTTCAACGTCAATACTGGCATTCTTCCAAAGGGATATTTTCAAGGCCTGCCGATTCCAATGGCGGCAGGAATGATTGCGACTTTCATTATTTTTAGTCAGGCATTGGGATTAGCGGTCGAGCGCGAGCAAATCGCTGTCGTGACTCTGACTCTGGGGCTCGCAAGCCTCATGGTGAGTACGATTCGCTTCCCTTCCTTCAAAGAACTCAATTGGCGTTCGCGCGCTAGCTTTGGCTACCTCATGGTGGGCGTGCTTGCCATGATTCTGATGGCAGTCCGCCCAGAGATTACTATTTTCCTCGTTTTGAGCTCATATGTGAGTTTGAGCCTGATTTGGAATGCGGTACGACTGGTACGTAAGGGGCCGGCGTCGATTCCAGTAGCCAATCAGTCGAGCTCCTCGCATCATCATCGTTAGGCCATTTGAGTCGGCAACGAACAGGTGGCACTCGAGGAGACAGACTGATGAAAGTGGCGGTTGTCGGCGCAACAGGAGCCGTTGGTAAGCAGTTACTCAAGATCTTAGTCGAACGTAAGTTCCCTGTGACGGAGCTCGTTCCTTTTGCATCAGTTCGTTCTGAAGGCAAACTGGTCGAGTTTGGCGGCAAAAGCATTCCTTGCAAATCGCTTACTCCCGGATGCTTTGCGGGTATCGAGATTGCTTTCTTCGATGCGTCCGATGCGGTCTCCAAGACTTGGGCGCCGCACGCAGCAGAGTCAGGCGCTTGGGTGATCGATAATTCGGCGACTTTTCGGCTTGATGAAGATGTTCTTTTGCTAGTACCTGAAGTGAACGGCGAGCTTCTCGCTGAGCGAGTCGCAAAGGGACGGAACAATCTCTCGCCGCGCGAACGTATTTTGACCGGTCCAAACTGCTCAACGGTTCAGATGGTCGTAGCTCTCAAACCAATACGCGACCTTTGGGGTCTAAAGCGCGTCGTGGTATCCACCTATCAGAGTACAAGTGGGGCAGGGGCAGCTGCGATGGAAGAGTTGGTTTTACAGACCGAGAAGACTCTCAAGACTAAGGCTCACTCTGAAGACCAATCTGTCGAAGCAAATGCGTTCGCACATCGGATCTCGTTCAATTGCATTCCTCACATCGGGGGGATGAAAGAAGACGGCTATACCAGCGAAGAGCTCAAGATGGTTGCAGAGAGCCGCAAGTTGCTGGGTTTGCCGACGCTTCCTCTGTCTGCGACCGCTGTGCGAGTGCCGACCTTTGCTTGTCATGGCGAATCGATCAACATCGAAACCGAGCGTCCTGTGAGCGCATCCGAGGCCCGTGAAGCGCTCAAAGCCCAGAAAGGCATCATCCTTCAAGACGAGCCGGGACAGAAGATTTATCCGATGGGGATGCCCGGTACGCAGTCACCAGTCGAGGGCGCCGCTGGGCGCGACGCTGTCTATGTCGGTCGAGTGCGCCAGGATTTTTCGGTCGAGAATGGGCTCAATCTTTGGGTGGTCTCGGACAACTTGCGCAAAGGAGCTGCGCTCAACGCGATTCAAATCGGAGAGATGCTTGTTCAGCAATAGTTCTCTCAAATGCCTGGGCATCTCCGCTTTTTGGGTGATGCCGATGGTTGCACAAGCTACGATTCTGGTCGTGCCCGCTAACAAAGGGGGCAATCCTTTTAACGGCACTACCGCTTTCTATACCACTACCAACGCCGCTGGTTCTGAGTCCGGTTTGGATTCGAACAAGTACTTCTTTGACAGTGATCCCAGTTTTCCTTTTGGGATTGTAGACATTAGCAAGAAGCAGGGAGACGAATCTGGGCTGGCCAGCGCATTGAGCTTCACGATCACTTCAGACAAGACCAGCTTCGCGACAACCTCACTCCCCGTCATCATGATCCAAGCAAATGGGAGCGCCGCCTCACCTAATAATCTCAAGTACGTCCCGATCGCGGGCGTAAACGGCTCTCCCTGCGACACAAATATCTGCGGCGCCCAGCTAGGCGTGAATAACCATTTTTTTGGAGTGGTGTACTCGGCGGGACAGACCGTATCCATACAGGTCTACCCCAAAGATATTTGCATCGACTATAACATCCAAGCAGGAGCGGGTTCTGCAACGGGATGTACGGTTGGAGGTACCGACGTTTCGCCTAATCAGGGCACTCCAACAGTCCAGCCCATGCAGCTGACATTTCAAGTCAACTCGGTGACTAATGATGGCAGTAAGACGAAAACGACCGAAGCCAGTCAGGACAGCTCGTCTCCGATCTCTCTCGCTTTTCAAACGGATGGTCCGACATTTTCCTGCAATTTGGTCAAAAACGACGTCTACACGCCACGAGACGCCTCGATTAAGCTCAATGCGGCTTTTTTGGGCGTAGCCCAAGCAAGCGGCCGCGCTCCTCTTTCGATCGCAATCGTGGTGGCTAATCGCGGTGCCACCGTCAATTTGACTTCAACCTATCAGGGGCAGAACGAGTTGGTTCGACGTGTCGGCATCGCGGACGGACAGATCGTCGACGGGTTTGTGAACTCCGAGTCGCTCACCGATGCCAATAGCTACACAATGGGTTTTCTGGCGCGCGACGCTTCTGGAGTAGTCACTACTGAGGCTGCCTGCCAATTGAGCAATGTTCGAACCGCGGCAATTCAGGGTTTTTTATCTAAGAGCAACTGTTTTATCGCGACGGCGGCGTTTCGCTCGGTCGATGCGGCACCCGTCGAGATGCTCCGAGAGTTCCGCGGCGAGTTCTTGATGTCCAATCGCCCTGGGCGCGCCTTCGTGAGGTGGTATTATCGGTGGTCTCCTCCTGCGGCTGAGTGGCTCATGCTTCATCCGGTTGCGCGCTATCCAGTTCTTCATGCTTTGATCCCTCTTCAACTCTTTGCTTGGTTGGCGCTCCATCCTTCTGCACTGGTCTTGGTTTTCGTTTTGTCGCTTGTCTATGTAAGGCTTCTGATTGCATTGAGATCTTTGCCTGAGGCTTCGGCAGCGCGAAACGGGGGGAGAGGATGAGGAGCTTGCTCCTTCTGAGTCTGCTTTTGGTCTCTGCGATCTCCTTTGCAGACGAAAAGTCGTCCACTCCTTACCTCGATGAGATGAAACGTGAGATCCAAGAGATGGACATCGCGACTGGCCGCAAGGATGCTCAGGATGAGGGCTCCTTCACCGAGAAGGTAAAAAGCCGGTTGAACAAAGAGGACAAAGAAAAGGATCGCGAGGATTACGAAGGCTATACGGATCGCTTGCGGTCTGAAGATCCTAAGGCAAAAGAAAAAAAGGATGGCACTGATTTTATAGATCAGGAGAAACGCACCATGGGCCCAGCCCCTGAGCCCGGCGGGGCGATTCAGGCGGTTCATGAGGGGCGTTCAGAGCTTCATGCTCGTAAGCGGGGCGAGATCCATCACGCCGCAGGAGTCAAAGTGGGTGCCTCTCTTACGCGCGTGATCAACGCGGGAGGGGCCCAGCTTAGGTCCTTTGAGGAGATTTACGGAGACAACTACGCACCCGATGTGACTTTCTTTCACGAGTACCAGCCCTGGCATAGTGAGTGGTATGGCAGCATCGGCCTGCTCTCGAGCTTAGGTGTGAGCTATTTTCATGGTAAGGGGATCTTTGGTATTCAGCTCCTTAAGCCCGATGGCGTAACTAAATATCCGTCAGAGTCGGAGACGACGTTTCAGTTCTTTACCCTCCCCATCACGATGGGAATCGACTATCGTTTCAACCTCGCTCGTATCATTCGTCCCTTTGTTTCCGCGAGTCTCGCGGAGATTCTCTATTACGAGTATCGCAATGATGATGGCGACAGCCACCGTGGGCACTCGGAAGGGGTGTTGCTTCAGGGAGGCGCCTCAATTCTTCTAGACTGGATCAGCGGCAATTCGTCCTGGGACCTGTACATGGATCACGGCGTGAAACATTATTATCTCACTGTGGAGTATTCTCGGCTAACGACTTTCTCGGGCGATGTGTCGATGAATGTGTCCGGAATTTACGCTGGCCTCACCTTCGAATTTTGAGTAAGGCCAATCTCATGCGCAAGTACGCACTTCTTCTGTCCTATAAAGGCGGGCCCTTTTGCGGCTGGCAGCGCCAGAGTGGTTCGGCCGCGGGCGGAAGTCCCAGCGTGCAAGCCACGATCGAAGATGCGATCGAGAAGATGACGGGCGAGTCGGCTACTTTGGTCGGAAGCGGTCGCACAGATGCGGGCGTTCACGCACTCGGGCAGCGCGCGCATTTTGTCTTGCGCAAGAAGG
>JACCDG010637287.1_pt1 | contig 20963 bp, 20 predicted proteins | sample 7442471 | NCBI WGS metagenome assembly JACCDG01 (sample SAMN15323444, study PRJNA562643) | freshwater metagenome | isolation source: river surface water | place: USA:Blue River Watershed | collected 2017-08-17 | reverse complement strand
TTGTTCTGTCGGCCGCTCTGGCTATCGTATCGGGTGCTGCTTTCGCACAAATGACTGCAGTAGAAGACGAAGTGCTGAGCGCACAAACCGGTCAAGACGGTATCAGCATTGCCTTGAACGTTAAAGCCCACATCGATTCTTTCGAGTGGATCGATACTGATACCAACGGTGGTTCGGTTCGTTTTGAAGACATCGCCATCGGTGGCGGCGCACTGAGCGCAGTAGGTACTGGTACTTACGGCGGTCTGAACATGAATAATGCCAACGACGTGGTGGTTCTGGCTGCACGTAACCAGTACGCAACTGGCATCCGCTTTGGTGGCCCGATCAACATTGACGTAGAAGATGTTGCAGCATTCTCGGCAGCTGGCGCTGGTCTGATTGGTTCGGCTGCTGCTGGTACTGATGTTGCTGGTGACGGCGCGGCAATCGGTGCACACGCTGCACAATCTGCCTACACCACTGGCTACGTGGCTCACGTACCGACTGCAGGCACCAAGGCTGTTGTGATCGGTCTGCCGCGCATGGTAATGAGCTTCAACGTTGGTGCGATCCGCGCTGTTGGTACTTCGGGTGAAGCCTACTCGATGGGTGGCATTCGCGTGACCAATTTCGACTTCTCGTCGACCAAGGTATCGATCTGGGGTCACAAATAATCCTGACCCAGGATTGATTGGTATCGAAAACGCCACGCTTTGCGTGGCGTTTTTGTTTGGTGGTTTGTTGATGCGGGATTTTGTTGGTGGCTATAAAAATATATCAAAATTAACCGGTTACTGATTTTTATGAGTAAATGGAACTTGTTGGTGGTGTTATTATCAAACAAGCTAGAATGATGGAAATATATGTCGAATGACTATTGATAATGGCAAATATTTCGGTAGTATGTTGGTATAAGCGTTGTTATGCATAACAAATAAAATGGGGCGGCATAATGTTGTTAACCGTTGTAATGATGGTGATGGCGATGGCAAACGTTGGCTTGGCCGAGAATGTCACGAATATCCCCGAAGGAACTTATCCTATTAGGCCCGTTCAAGGCTCGGGTCAGATTGAATTCGTCAGCGTGCGCCCGCTAGAAGAGATTAAGCGGGCCGGCATGGTTCATCAGGCGTATGACTATAGTTGTGGCTCGGCTGCCCTGACCACTGTGCTTAACTATTTTCTTGGTGAAAACCTTCAGGAAAATGAAGTCATGGAGGGGATGCTGCAGCATGGAGAAAAAGACAAGATTGTCCAGCGACGAGGCTTTTCCTTGCTGGATATGAAACGCTACGTTGCCACAAGAGGATTTCGCGGCGCGGGATTCAAGGCCGAGTTGCAGGATTTGGCTGATTTGCGCCAGCCTGGGTTGGTAACCATCCAATACGGCGGATTCAAACACTTTGTGGTGTTCCGCGAGTTGCGTGATGGCCATGTGTATATTGCTGACCCCTCTGCGGGGAAAATCAGTTTTACAGTTGAACATTTTGCCAAACTCTGGGACGGCAATGTGTTGTTTCTGGTTTATCCGAAAGACGGCACGGATCCTGTGAACAAGTTGGCTTTGGCTGATGAGGATTTACGTGTGATGGACGCGGATCGGGTTCGTCAAACCGTTTGGGCCAAGTTGCCTTATTGGGATGAAACAACCCAGTACAAGGTGGATAAGGCTGCAGGCGGCGTTTACCATTATCGAAATTAAAAATAATAGAGGCGGCTGTGAGAAGACATTCTTTGGCGATTGGAATCGCAATCATGGGCAACACCATTTCATTGGCATTGGCGGAAGATGCACCAGTTGGTGTATCGCGCAGCCCAATGGGCGTTAATGTCAATGTCGATGTGGCTCCCACGACTCCTGTGGCATCGATACCTGTGGCAACGCCGAAAATCGAATCGGTAGGCGTGGCTCCCGAACAGAAAAAGGCTGGCGCTGTTGTGGCCCCTGCAGCTGCGGCCGCAGTAGCGGAAAAGGCCTTGCAGAAAGATGGTAAAGCTGGCGTTTCGGGCCAGGCTGCTGCGGCTCCCGTGGTGCCAGTTGCGCCGGCTAAATCAGCTGGCAAAGAAGCTGCTTCGCCCAATAGTGCTCCATCGGCTACTGCATCGACGCCCGCTGCATCTGTTGCAGGGAAGGAAGATAGTGCTCGCCAGGCGCTAGCAAGGAAAGAGGGGGATGCCGATAGCAAAAAGCTTCTGGAGAGTGTGCTTGAGGCAACTGATAAAAACTACAGTCTGCTGCCAAAGGGTGGAGTCGATTTCAATTATGACTTTAACTACACCTACATCGGTTCAGAAGCAATTGACGCTGCCGTTGCACAGAACTCGGAGAATCAGGCTGTTATCTCTCAGTTCTCGGTAAACAAGTCTGCAACGCATTCGTTTACCAATACCATTACCATGGATTATGGTCTGCGCAATAACGTAACGATCGGTGCCTCTGTGCCCTTGGTGTATAAGGTTGATCAATATGGCACTTCCAGAAAACGTTGGGTGACCGGTGTTGGCGATATTAATGCAAACGTGCGTTGGCAGCCGTTTTCACTTAGCCGGACTTTCCCATCTTTGACTTTGAATGGATCGTTGCGCGCGCCTACCGGCTTGAGTCCTTATGAGGTTGATGTCAGTAGTGAGTTATCTACGGGTTCAGGAACCTGGGGGCTGAGCTTAGGTGGGAATGTGTCGAAAGTCGTCGACCCGGTTGTGCTCTATAGCTCATTAACTTGGGGATATAGTTTTGAAGAGAACGGCTTGAATCAGATTCGTGGTAATGAGGGGCGTCGTTTGCAGACTGTGAAGCCGGGAGATTCCTGGTCTTTCGGAATGGGCTTGGGTTACGCGCTTTCTTACGATGTTTCTCTAAACCTGTCGACTTCAATGTCATATTCAAAGGGTACGGAGCTGATGTTTAATGGTGATTTGCAAACCATGACCGAGCCAAGCATGGCAGGCACCTTTAATGTTGGTTTGGGATGGCGCTTGGATCCGAAGTTTACTCTGAATATCAATACCGGTATTGGCCTGACCCGGGAGTCTCCTGACTTCTCGATGGGCGCATCCATGCCAATCAATTTCTGATCTCTGGAAATTTGCGAATGTTCGGAGTTGACGTGAAGATCAGACAAAAAAGCGTTCATCGAAGCGCATGCCTTGGTGTGGTTGTCGGGATTCTATTCTTGGCGCCGCAGCCTTTATGGGCGGCGATGGGCGAGAACATTGCTATTAGCCCGCGGGCTATGTCGATGGGGAATGCGGTTACGGCCGATACTGTCGGTACCGAGGCGGTGCACTATAACCCCGCGGGCTTGACCAAGATTCGTGGCAAGCAGGGGGATACGCATATTGCCTTGGCCAAGGTGCGTAACTTTGCCGAATTTAACAAGCCGGCTAATTACGAGGGTATTTTTGGCTATACGGAAGATCCGGTTATCGGCCAGAGGAGCGTAAGTAATAACCATCAGTTGTATGTGCCAGGTTATGGCGTGACCAACGTCAAAATGCCTGTGTTGATTGCTCCTGGTAATGGGTGGGCGTACAACGATCCGGATTCGCGTTTCACTTTTGCTACTGCGGTGTTTCTGCCAATGGCAGTGACCTATGATCGTTCCGAAGGGGATGATGATCCTGCGCGTTATGGTGGCCGCAAGACCATCATGCAGCGTTTTACCTATTTGGCTCCGTCGGTGGGGTACAAGGTAAATGATACTTTGTCTTTAGGTATTACCGGGTCGCTGTCACATTTCGCACTTGTCACGGAAACCGATTTCCGTGCCCCCAATACACTGATTGCAATGACTGCTCGCTTGCAGGAAGCATTATGTCCTGATGGTGGCAACCCAATTGATGCGGTGTTATTCGGATTGTGTAGTAAAGGCCGGCTGAATCCATTTACCAATGTTCTTAACATGAACATTGAGATGACAACATCCGCAGATCCGACAGTGACAGTCGGTATGCTGTGGGAGCCGAATGATTGGTTTGCTTTTGGTGCCAAATATGCAAGCGAATCAAAAATGCGCCTGCACGGCAAGTACAAGGTCAAATACGACGAAAGCATTCAGGAGTTTTTCAAGGGGGTAAGTAACTCTGCGTTAGGGCCGATTATTCTGGCATCGCTGGCGATGCCGAGCTACGTCCCTCCGGAACAGGAAGGGAATGTGTCGATGACGTTGACCTATCCCAAGAGTATTCAGATGGGCACCAAAATGAAGTTTGGCAAGCTACAAGTGAATACTGATGTGGGCTGGACCAATTGGGCTGCGTGGGATAAGTTCTCCATGGAGTTCGATCAGGAGTTGGCTGCGTTGCAGATGGCTCGTTTGTTCGGCCATCCTGATGCCACCGTTCTGAATATGCCGCGCGGTTATCAAAATACGTGGAGTACTGGCGTAGGTCTGGAGTATTCGCTGACTAATCGTTTCCGCCTGCGTGGGGGCGCTGAATTCCGTAAGAGTTCGATTCCACCCGATAAGATTGATACTATTGCGCCGCTTTCGGATGACATCTTGTGGGGCTTGGGGGCGGGGATTACCGTGGATAAATATACGGAAATCGACTTGGCGTTGTCGATGTTGCATACCAAGTTCACTGCGCCGGCCAATACCAGTTGCAATATGAACTGTACGGATCTGTTTAACATGATCTACAACCCGTATGCTGGACTGGATGTGACGGCGGGGATGAAGATCGATTATGCGGCAATCTCTATTCGCAAGAAGTTTTGAGTTTGTTCTGATCTAGAAAAAAGCCCAAGGCCTGCAGTGACAGGCCTTGGGCTTTTTAGTTAATTCTGCAGGCTTTCCATTAAGGCGAGCCCGACTGAGTGCGATCAGTGGTCGTGTCCGTGTGGGCCGTGTACGTGACCATGCTCGATTTCTTCTTTCGACGCCGCACGGATTTCTACTACCGAGCAGCTGAAGCGAACGCGCTTGCCTGCCAATGGGTGATTGCCGTCCACCACGATTTTGCCGTCAGCGATGTCGGTCACGCGGAACAGAATTACTTCGCCGGTTTCCGGATCATCTGCTTCAAACATCATGCCGATCTCAACTTCTTCCGGGAACATGTCTGCAGCTTCAATGCGCAGCAAATTCGGATCAAAGTCACCGAATGCGTCGTCTGGTTCCATCGCGACTTCAACCTTGTCCCCAACGGATTTGCCATGTAGTGCTTCTTCCAGTTTGGGTAGAATGTTGTCATAACCGCCATGCAGGTAAACGATCGGCTCTTCGGTTTTGTCGACGAGCTGGTTGTCACCGTCGTACATCTCATAGTTCAGCGATACCACGCTGTTTTTTGCAATTTGCATGAATGGGTTCCTTTTATGCCTGTCGGCGTTAGGGCGGGTCCAAGGTGTGATGCTATTGAATAATGGAGTCCTGCCGGATTGGTCGAAGAGGGATCAACTCCCGCGATTCTAACCTATTTGTGTGAACAAGACCGCGAGTTGTGTCGTGTGCTCAGGGTGGATCCATTAGAATGAAGGTCATTGGCTTAATCCAGATTGGGGCAGGCATGCAATTGCTCGGTGGTATGAGTGCGGAAGAATTCCTGCGGGATTATTGGCAGAAAAAGCCGTTGTTGATACGTCAGGCGGTGCCAGACTTTTGTGGTGTAGTTGATTGGCAGGAGATGCAGGAGCTGGCGCAGCGTGATGAGGTGTTGTCTCGCCTTGTCGAGCGTCGTGATGGCAGCTGGTCATTAGAGCGCGGCCCGTTTACTGCGCGGCGCCTTTCGCGGCTGGGTGATGACAGTAACTGGTCGTTGTTGGTTAGCGACTTGAATCACTGGTCGCAAGGTGGTGCAGAGTTGTTTAAACAGTTCAATTTTATCCCGTATGCGCGACTGGATGATTTGATGGTCAGTTATGCCCTTACCGATGGCGGGGTGGGGCCGCACTTTGATTCATACGATGTGTTTTTGTTGCAGGCAGTTGGGCGCAAGTGCTGGCAAATCAGTGGTCAGAGCGATCATTCTTTGGTTGAAGGGGTGTCATTGCGCATACTCAAGAATTTTTGCGTGGATCAGGAGTGGTTGCTGGAGCCGGGGGATATGTTATATCTGCCTCCAAAGTTTGCACACAATGGCATTGCGCTGGAGCCCGGTATGACCTATTCAATTGGCTTTAGGGCACCAACCGAGCAGGAGTTGATTTCTCAGTTTTTGATGTATGTGGCAGAGCGAATGGAACGTGAGGGCATCTATGCTGACCCGGAGCTATCGGTTCCGTCGCATCCCGCACAGGTGCCGGATCTGATGGTGGGCAAGTTGACGGCGATGTTAAAGGGGGGGCTGTGGCAGGAGAGTGATGTAGGTTGTTTTCTGGGTTCATACCTGTCGGAGCCAAAGCCGCATGTGTTTTTTGATGCACCTGACGATGACATGACGCGAGACCAATTTGCGGAAGCGGCTCAGGCGAGTGGTGTGATGCTGGATCTGAAAACGCAGATGTTGTTTATTGGGCAGCAGTTTTTCGTTAATGGTGAGACATTGGAAGTCATGGATCAGGTTGACCACGATTTGCTGGTGCAACTGGCAGATATGCGTAGAATAGCGCCGCAGGAATTGTCCGTCGTGATGCTCGACTACTTCTATGGATGGTTCCAATGTGGATATTTGCAGCTTGCAGAATCCTGACCGGACTCATGTTGTTTGCATGTGTAACGGCAATAATCCCAAAGTTTTTAGTTCCTTACAGAAAAACGCTAGAGTTTTTCTGAAACCGTGCTAAAATCCGCCGGGTCGGTCGGCTAAAGGCATATATTGCTTTGGCTAATCTCGGTCAAAGACCGATTGCCATGTGTTGTGATTGTTATTGCTTAATAACTTACGTAAGGGTTAAAAAAAATGATGAAACACTCGCTCATCGCTGCTGCTCTGCTGGCTGTTGCTCTGACCGCTTGTGGTGAAAAGAAAGCTGAAGAAACCGCAGCTCCTGCTGTTGAAGCTCCTGCTGCTGCTCCGGCTGCTGAGGCTCCTGCTGCTGCTCCGGCTGCTGAGGCTCCTGCTGCTGCTCCGGCTGACGCTGCTGCTCCTGCTGCAGCTCCGGCAGAAGCACCTGCTGCTGCTCCGGCAGAAGCACCTGCTGCCAAGTAATCCGTTTTACGGAAAACAAAAAACCGGCCTTAGGGTCGGTTTTTTGTTTTCCAGAAATGAAATAACGACATTGGGGGGGTGAGCCATTTTCAGGCTCTACCACCTCTCTGTTTTATCTAAGTTGTTCCTGCAGAAGCCTCAGAATCCGTTTTGCCGTTTCGCTTTGTGATGGCTTGCCGTCTTTGTCGAGGACGCGTAGATTGCATTTGCCATCCGCCTCCACGATCTCAAGTTGATAGTCTTCTGCGCGGGTGTCCTTGTCGCCGAACAAAGCGCCGAATACACCGTTCTTGCGCTCGACATCTGGGTCTGCGTAGCGTATGAAATACATTCCATGCGAGCGATCGCGGTCAGATACAGTAAAACCGCTACGATCCAGAATCAAGCCGACGCGTCGCCATGCGCGGTCAAAGCCCTCATTCAACATGAGCGTCGTGGCGTCCTCGTTGACTGGCTTGGGTGCTGTGTTATTGATGCTGGCCGGAGATTGATGGTTTGCCAATTGGGTGGCTTCTGTGGCCTGTTGCGCTGGAATACCAAACTGTTGCAGTAGAAGTGCCAGCATTTCGGCTTCTGCTTCCGGATCGGCAGGTTTTACAAACCAGCGGGTTTCACTCTTGCTGCTGTCCGTAAATTCCTCAACTTTACGCTGTTGGCTGACAAATATTTCCGTGAAGCCATCGGCGCGTCGTTCCAGGCGTGCCCGATAGCGGTCTTTTTCCCCGGAGGAGAACATCCTGTCCAGGGAGGAGCCAAAAGCACGTCGAACAAAGTCGTTGGGTAACTTGCTGCGATCCTGTGCCCATTCTGTTTCGGCAATGCCAATCGCAGCCTCTTCGCGGCTCAGCTGAAAACCTTGATCTTTCCAGAACTGAACAACAACTGGCCAGACTTTTTCCGGAGGATGTTTAACCAGTAGCCAGCGCATGCTGCCATCGCGCTCAATGCTGGCGTCTGCTGCCTGTGGCAAGATTGCCGTAGGTGTAACGGGGTTGCTTTCCGTTGCTTGTATGTCGGTGGGGGCAACAACACCCCCTAAGTTGATCGGTGTTAGTTCCGGCGGTACTTCCAGTGGTTTGATGGTGGCTGTCCCGCTGGAGGTCTTGTAGTCGTATTTCTTGTTTTCTGCTGCAATACCGCAGCCGGTGGCAAGACAAACCGCAGCCAGTGTGGCCGCGGTGGTGCGCAAATGCTTCATGCAACTCCCTTGGTGCTATGTCAGTGCGGTCGGCGTATTATTAGTGGCCAATCCGTCAGTCAATTTACGGTTGTGTATAGTGCAAAATAAATGGCACCGGAAGTGGCGCCATTCAGGTTAATTGAGCACTCCCGCTTGCTGCATGGCTTGTTTTACTGCGCTAAAGCAGTTCTCTGTGAGCGGGGTCAGTGGCAGGCGAATACCACTTTTGATCAATCCCATCTGCTGTACCGCCCATTTGACTGGAATCGGGTTCGCTTCAATGAACAGATGCTTGTGCAGGCCCAACAGCTTGTCGTTGATGGCTCGTGCACCCGCAATATCTCCGGCCAGCGATTTGACGCACAACTCATGCATTGCCTTAGGCGCCACGTTGCCGGTTACAGTGATGACGCCGTGGCCGCCAAGCAGCATGAAAGCCATTGCAGTGGCATCATCGCCGGTATACAGCGCAAAATCTTTTGGTGCACGTTTGACAAGGTCGGCGCAGCGTTCCAGGTTACCGGTTGCATCCTTGATGCCGACAATATTGGGAATTGCTGCCAGGCGCAGCGCAGTATCGTTGCTCATGTCGGCAACGGTGCGGCCCGGCACGTTGTATACAATCATCGGAATGTCGACTGCTTCGGCGATGGCCTTGAAGTGCAGGTACATGCCTTCCTGTGTTGGGCGGTTATAGTAGGGCACGACCGACAGCGTCATGTCGGCACCGACTTCTTTGGCCATTTGAGACAGGGCGATCGCTTCCTTGGTGCTGTTGGCGCCAGTGCCGGCAATCACCGGTACGCGGCCTGCAGCCTGCTTTACCACAACCCGGATCAATTCAACGTGTTCATCCACCGATACGGTTGGTGATTCACCCGTTGTGCCCACAACCACCAATCCATCCGAACCTTCGGCGATGTGGAAGTCGACAAGCTTGCGCAGCGCGTCGAAATCCAGCGTGCCGTCTTCAGACATCGGGGTGACAATGGCAACCAGACTACCTTTCAGCATAATGCTCCTACCTTGACCGGCTATTGAATCGAAGCCTCGAGTTTACCCGAATCAACGGTGTCGCGGAATGTCCGGTTGACATGTCGGGCTATTGCCGCTAAGCCGCGCAGGGCTGCTGTGATACAATCACGCGTTTTTTCAACGGTATTGCTGCGGCGGCATGGGCCGCAAGGCGGCAACAAGTAGGGCTGTTTTAAGGATAGAAAGTGATTACCACCTCCAACATCACCATGCAGTTCGGTGCCAAGCCGCTGTTCGAGAACGTTTCGGTCAAATTCGGCGATGGCAACCGTTATGGCCTGATCGGTGCCAACGGCTGCGGTAAGTCGACGTTTATGAAAATCATGGGCGGCGATCTGGAGCCATCGGCCGGAAATGTTTCGCTCGATCCGGGTGTGCGCCTGGGTAAGCTGAAGCAGGATCAGTTTGCTTACGAAGATCAGCGCGTGGTTGACGTGGTGTTGCAAGGGCATACCGAACTGTGGGAGGTGATGCAGGAGAAGGATGCGATTTACGCCAATCCCGAAGCAAGCGAAGACGACTACATGCGCGCCGCTGACCTGGAGGTTCGCTTTGGTGAAATGGGGGGCTACGATGCCGAGGCGCGTGCTGGCGCCCTGTTGCTGGGCGTAGGCATTCCGGTTGATCAGCATTTCGGGCCGATGAGCGAAGTAGCGCCGGGCTGGAAATTGCGGGTGTTGCTGGCGCAGGCGCTGTTCTCCAATCCGGACGTGCTGCTGCTGGACGAGCCAACCAATAACCTGGATATCAATACCATTCGCTGGCTGGAGCAGGTGATCAACGAGCGCGAATCGACTATGGTCATCATCTCGCACGATCGCCACTTCCTTAACGAAGTCTGCACCCACATCGCCGATCTGGATTACAACACCATTCGTGTTTATCCGGGCAATTACGATGACTATATGGAAGCCAGCCTGCAGGCGCGTGAACGTACCACTAACGCCAATGCCAAGGCCAAGGAACGGATCGCCGAGCTGAACGCGTTTGCCGCGCGTTTTGCCGCCAACAAGTCCAAGGCACGTCAGGCCACCTCGCGCATGAAGCTGGCTGACAAGATCAAATCGGAAATGGTCGAAGTTAAACCGTCCAGCCGTCAGAATCCGTATATCCGCTTCGAAATGGACGATAGGCAGCGACTGCACCGCCAGGCGTTCGAAATGGACAATGTCAGCAATGGTTACGATCAGATGTTGTTCAAGAATCTGTCGATGATTCTTGAGGCAGGGCAAAAGCTGGCGGTAATTGGCGGTAACGGTGCAGGTAAAACCACCTTTATCCGCACCCTGATTGGCGAGCTGGCACCCAAAGCGGGCCTGGTTAAATGGGCCGAGAAGGCGGAGATCGGCTATTTCGCGCAGGATCATGCCGCCGATTTCGAAACCGATATGACGGTGTTCGAGTGGATCAAACAGTGGGGTCAGCCGGGTGACGATGATCAGGTGATCCGTGGCGTGATGGGTAAGCTGCTGTTCTCCGGCGACGATGCCAAGAAATCGGTCAAGGTATTATCCGGTGGTGAAAAAGGCCGCATGTTGTATGGCAAGTTGATATTGCAGCGCCCCAACGTGCTGGTGATGGATGAGCCAACCAACCACATGGATATGGAGTCGATCGAATCACTGAATCTGGCGCTGGATATGTACAAGGGTACATTGGTATTTGTGTCGCATGACCGCCAGTTCGTATCGTCGCTGGCCACGCAGATTCTTGAGATCAAGGGTGATGGTAGTTACAACTACTACGTCGGCGGCTACGAGGATTATCTGCATAGCCAGGGTGTCGAATAGGCTGGTTTTTGCACTGCAATAAGTGACGTAAAAGGCTGCTGCAGCAGCCTTTTACTATTGCTAATGTAGAATAATTGCTATAACTAATTTTGCAATGCGGTATAATTTCACCAACTGCTAATGCGGTCTGGTTTTGTTGCGCTCAGGCAAACATCCTGAAATTAGGCTCAAAACCCGCTTATAACGCAGTCTACATGTGGCTCTGCTGTGATCAAGCAGCCTCATCACGAAAAATTCTTATGCCCATTACCGTGGGGCAAACGTGTCTGGCAAGGCGCGCTTAGCTGCACTGCAGCATTGTTCGGATTATTGAACACGGATGGTTCCGGTCTGCGGATCGATCTGTCCGGATGAATCCGGTTTAAATATCGACGTATGCAGAGGGCATTGTTATGAAGCTGAATGGCAAGATTTCCATTATTACTGGCGCCGCCAACGGGATTGGCAAAGCGACCGCACTGAAATTCGCCGCTGAAGGCGCAACTGTTATCGTCTGCGATCTGAACAAAGAAGCCGTGGCCGACGTAGTTGAAGAAGTGAAGGTTGCTGGCGGCAAGGCGGATGGTTTCGTGGTGAACGTTACCAACCAGCAACAACTGAACGACATGGTTGCGGCAGTAAAAGAAAAGTACGGTCGTGTAGATACCCTGGTGAACAACGCCGGCATCGTGATGGACGCACGTCTGCAGAAGATGACCGAAGACCAGTTCGACAAAGTCATCGACATCAACCTGAAAGGCGTTTACCGCTGCACCAAGGCCGTGGTGGATATCATGGTTGAGCAGGGTAGTGGCGTGATTCTGAACGCGTCGTCGGTGGTTGGACTGTACGGCAACTTTGGCCAGACCAACTATGCTGCAACCAAGTTCGGCGTGATTGGTTTCACCAAAACCTGGGCAAAAGAGCTGGGTCCGAAGGGTGTGCGGGTGAACGCTGTGTGCCCAGGCTTTATCGCAACCTCGATACTGAGCGCGATGCCGGAAAAAGTGATCACTGCGATGGAAGAAAAAGTATCGCTGCGTCGCTTGGGCAAGCCGGAAGAAATCGCCAACGTCTACGCCTTCCTGGCCAGTGACGAAGCCAGCTATATCAACGGTACTGCGATTGAGGTGAGCGGCTGTATCGCCATGTAATTTTGTCAGCAAGCGAAATCGCTATGAGCTACGAAAAACGCCAGTCAGTTGTTCACTGACTGGCGTTTTTTATGATTGGCATCCAGTTGCGACCAAACTGCCCGGCCTGATACATCGGGCAGGGCCTGAGGCGACAGATTGGGTGCCGCCACGTAAGCCAGTCGTGCCTGCGTGGCTCAAGCAGGCACCGTCTGCATTTCCTGGCGCTCCTGATTGATTTGCATCATCTGGCGGGTTGAGATGCCTTGCTGGTTCCAAGGGGCGTCAGCGGCCGCAGGAATGTGGCTCATTGCATGCTCGGTGAGCGCGGTAATGGTCAGGCTCGGGTTTACACCCAGGTTGGCGCCGAGAATGCTGCCGTCACAGATATACATGTTCTGGTAGCCAAATACACGGCAACGATAATCCACAACGCCACGTGCCGGGCTGTCTGCAATCGCCGCGCCACCCATGCAGTGCGCTGTGGTCGGGATGTTGAACAACATCTCGGTGGTAGTGGTGGCGTTGACGCCCCCCATTTTCGGTACCTGTTCTTCGAGGAACTTGTTTACCTGCGGGATGAAAGCCGGGATTGGCTTGCCGGTGGTGCGCAACATGCGGCGGAACGGGAAGTACCACGGACGTTCCAGCTTCATGTCGAGATGACCGTCCAGCGTCTGCATGCAGAGCATGATGATGGTTTGTTTGGCAAAGCCGAACGGAATGTGTGCTTTGACGAACTCCACCGGGTGCCGAACCATGGCGCCAAGCCAGGAGAACACACGCGGCATATTGCCACGATGGCGTCCCATCAGTGTCACCAACAGGCCGGTAAAATCTGACCCTTCGCGGAAACGCACTGCCTCGATGTGGGTGTGCTGATCAATGTGGATGCTGGAGCCAATCGCCACGCCCTTGGACATATCGTATTTGCCGCCGCGGAAACGGGCACCAATCAGCGATTCGGAGTTGGTGCGTACCTGTTTGCCCAGCGCATTGCTGATATTCGGCAGATTGCTGTCCTGTTTCTGCTTGAACAGCAGTTCCATGGTGCCGAGTGAGGAGGCCGCGAACACTACCGAACGGGCACGCACGCTGCGGCGATTACGCTTGAACGGGTTGGTGGAACTTTCGATGTAGATCTCATAGCCGTCGCTGCCGTCACTTTTGCCATTTAATGGTTTTACCGCGGTTACGCGGGTTTGTTCAAACACCTTGGCGCCGCGTTTTTCGGCGAAATACAGGTAGTTCAGATCCAGCGTGTTTTTGGCGCCCACCTTGCAGCCCACCATGCAGCCGCCGCAGCCGGTGCAGCTGCTGCGTTCCGGGCCTTCTCCGTTGAAGTAGGGGTCAGGGTAGGTTTCGCCTCCCGCACCATCTTTCGGATCAAAGAAAGTCGCGACACGTGTCGGCTTGAAGGTATGGCCAACGCCGGCGTTTTCCGCCATTTTCTTCAGCACGCGGTCGGCATCACCCATCAGTTTGTTATCGACCACGCCGAGCATCTTTTGTGCCGCGGCAAAGTGGCCCGGCATGACTTTGGCCCAATCCTGCGTGCCAGCCCAGGATCCTTCGCTCCAGACGCTCTCCGGCGGAACCAGTAAGGTGTTGCCATAAGTGATCGAGCCGCCGCCAACGGCGTTGCCGCACACCACCAGCATGTGGCGGAAAAAGCGGATATTGAAGAACCCCTGTAGGCCCAGGCTGGGGCGCCACAGATACTTGCGCGGGTTCATGTTGGACTCGGGGAAGTCTTCTTTCTTCCAGCGTTTGCCTTGCTCAATGACGGCAACACGGTAACCCTTTTCGGTCAGGCGACAAGCCGATACGCTACCGCCAAAACCGGAACCGACAATCACAAAATCAAAATCAAACGACTGGGTATTGTTATCTTTGTTCATTTGAGTCTCTCTCCTCAAAACTACCTGGATGGTGTGTTCCGAAATGCTCACCGGGAACTGTTCTGCAGACTCTTGTCTGGGCTTCTTCTTATTGGACGTCATGTGCTGCTTGTGTGTCTTGCCGGGCTTTGACTGCTGCAAGCAACAGCAGATGTTGTTTGCCGCCGGATCATCAGAATACCGATATCGATTTATGGGGAATTGGCTGCCAAATCAATGCAAAAAATGGCAGTGCAGGCAAGTTATCATGTCGCGCCAGGGGCTGGATGTGACATATGTCACGCATGACGCCACGGTTATCGCGACTTGCACTCAGCGGCGCTGCAGATTTTTGTGTGGCAGAAATTGTTATTTGAAATCAGTTTGCTGCGGTAGTTACGGGGCGACGCATGAATTGTGCATCGCACCCATAGAGGCCGGGAAAATTGGCGTCCGATTGAGGTGTGCACGGCTGATAACCCTGACGTAACCAGAATCGTGCCGCATCCTGCACGGCTACCAGTGTCGAGCAGCTCAGACCTGCTGCCGCAGCCGCAGCCAGACTGGATTGCAGCAGTTGCTGGCCAAGCGAACGGCTGCGGCAGTCGGGATGTAATACCATGTCGTGAATGAACAGACTGTCGGCACTGTCCGGAACTCGTCCGATTACTGTGAACAGTGCCGGCGGGGCCGTTTGCAGCCACGGGTGAGCAAACAGGTAACCCATCAAGGTGTTTTCTCGTGTAACAACAAAACAGAACTCGGCGGCCAGCGCCAGTTTGCTGGCAAATACCGTGCGCGGCTCATGATAATGGGAAGGGTAAATTGTGCCCTGCAATGCCAGCACAGCATCGAGGTCGGATGTTTGCATCGGACGAATAAGCAATTGTTTGGCCATCAATAGCAGCAGAACGGGAAAGCGGTGCGGATGCTATCATGTGCGCCCTTGTTGCGACAAACCAAATGCCTGATCTTTATGGATAATCCCTGCACCAGTTGTGGCGCTTGCTGCGCCGCGTTTCGCGTGACTTTTCATGGTTCGGAGCTTGACAGTGAAGCCGGAGGTTGCGTACCTGCAGCGCTGGCGGACGAGGAGCGGGGCGAATTGTGGCGCATGCGCGGCACTGACTATGCGCGACCGCGCTGCATTGCACTGGTGGGCAAGGTGGGTGAGGCGGTGCATTGCGGCATTTATGAGATGCGGCCTTCACCCTGTCGCGAGTTTGCGCCGCTGGCGGAAATGGGGCATTTCAGCCCGGCCTGCAATCGGGCGCGTGCCCGGCATGGCTTGCCGCCATTGTTGCTGGACGAATAGCGGCTCAGTTGCGGTAGGCTGTCAGCCAGCCGAGTGTGGCTGGCGTGTCTTTACCTGAATTGTATTCCGCTCCGCAGTAGCCGCTATAGGGCAGCGCCGCGATTTGCTTAAACAGATGCGCAAACGGCAACTCCCCGCTGCCGGGGGCGCCACGTCCGGGTGTATCGGCGAACTGGATGTGTCCGATCAGCCTCCAGTCTTGTTGCAGTAGTGTCGGCAAGTCTTCCTGCATGCGTGCCATGTGGTAGAGGTCCACCTGCATTTGCAATGACGGGTGCGCCACACGCGCCAGCATCTGCCGCATATCCTCAGCGGTATTCAATAGAAAACCCGGTATATCGTAACAATTGATGGCTTCGATGTAGGTGCTGATACCGACACCGGACAGTTTCTCCACGGCAAACTGTAGATTGGCTTGCAGCGTGTCCAGCGCCTGATCGCGGCTCACTCCCTCTGCCAGACGCCCTGCCAGCACGTTGACTGCCGGCACTTCCAGTGCCCAGGCATAGCGCAATGCCTGTTCTACCGCCAGGCGAAAGTCAGCTTCGCGTCCTGGCACACAGGCCAGGCCATTGCCGCCACGCATCAAATCCCCGGCTGGCAGATTGATCAACACCAGTTTCAGCTGGTTGTCCTGCAATAGGCGTTGCAGGTCGGCAACCGGCAATTCATAGGGAAACTGGATTTCTACCGCAGAGAAGCCGGCCTGACGTGCAGCATGAAAACGTTGTACCAAGGGTAGTTCGGTGAACAGCATCGACAGATTGGCAGAGAATTGCAGCATGGCGGAATCCGGAGCGTGAACGGGTTAACCATTATACCCGCCTTGCATTGCGGCAAGGCGACAGCGCTGCTTACGCTATAATCATCTGTTTTGATTAGATTGCGAGCCTGAATTGCAGATTGCCCTGGCGCCGATGGAAGGCCTGGTCGATGACGTCATGCGCGAGATACTCACCGCCATTGGTGGTGTTGACTGGTGTGTGACCGAGTTTATCCGCGTGACCGATACCTTGTTGCCTTTACGTACCTTTCATCGTCTTGGCAGCGAGCTGCAGCAAGGCGCGCAAACCCAGAGCGGTGTGCCGGTACGGGTGCAATTGCTCGGCAGCGAGCCGGAATGGCTGGCGCTTAACGCGGCGAGGGCCGCGGATTTGGGTGCGCCGGCCATTGATCTGAATTTCGGCTGCCCGGCCAAAACCGTCAATCGTCATCGTGGCGGGGCGGTGTTGCTGCAAGAGCCGCAAACCTTGTTCGACATCGTTTGTGCCGTGCGGGCGGCGGTGCCGGCAGCGATTCCGGTGACGGCCAAGATGCGTCTTGGTTATGAAGACACCGAACTGACGCTCGATTGCGCGCGGGCGCTGGAGCAAGGCGGGGCGGCGCAGCTGGTGGTGCACGCACGTACCAAAACCGATGGATATCGCCCGCCTGCCTACTGGGAATGGATAGCCCGCATTAAGCAGCAGGTGTCTGTGCCGGTGATCGCCAACGGCGAAATCTGGACTGCTGCGGATTATCTGCAATGCCGGGCTGAAAGCGGCTGTGATGATGTGATGTTGGGGCGAGGCCTGATTGCCTGCCCGGACTTGGCCTGGCAGATTCGTGCTTTGGTTGACGGCGTCGAACGGCAGCCCATGACGTGGGCGCAGATGTTGCCGTGGTTGAACGTTTTTTTTCGTGCGGTGAATGCCAAAACCGTGTCGCAACATGCGCCGGGCCGGTTGAAGCAATGGCTGATGTATTTGCGTCGCAGCTATCCCGAGGCGGGCGAACTGCATCAGCTGTTACGTCGTGAAAACCGGGTGCCGGAAGTGGCAGCAATGCTTGAGCAACAGTGCCAACAACAGGGGCAGGCCGCATGAGTCAGGACGTTGCCGATTTCTGGAATCAGCGTTTCAGCGTACAAGACTATATTTATGGTATCGCTCCCAACGATTTTCTGGCACAGCACTATCGGCAGATTCCTGCGGGTGGTCGGGTGCTGAGTCTGGGAGAGGGCGAGGGGCGCAATGCAGTTTTCCTGGCACGGCAGGGATATCATGTAACGGCGGTAGATACTGCCGAGCAAGGGTTGATCAAGATTCGCCGGCTGGCCGCGCAAAACGGGGTGGAGATTGCCACCATTCATGCAGATCTCGAGGATTTTTGTATCGAACCGGAGCAATGGGACGGCATTATCTCGATTTTCTGCCATTTGCCGGCCAGCCTGCGTCAGCGGGTGCATGCACAAATTGTGCTCGGGCTAAGGCCGGGAGGCTTGTTGCTGCTGGAGGGCTATACCCCGCGCCAGTTGCAATTTGCCACTGGCGGCCCTAAGGACAGGGATTTACTGTTGGAGCCGGCTGACTTGCAACAGGAGTTGGCTGCTTTGAGTCTGCAATATCTGCAGGAGCTGCAGCGGGAAGTGATTGAAGGGCGCCTGCATACCGGCCTGGCTGCGGTGGTGCAGTTGCTGGCCCGACGCGAATCTGCGCATCAGTGACAACGCCTATTGGCCGGCTGATGGGCATCGGTATAATCGTTGCCACTTTAACTAGTTGAGGTAGATATGGGTTTCCTCGCCAACAAGCGAATTCTGATTACTGGTCTGCTGTCGAATCGTTCGATTGCCTATGGCGTGGCCCAGGCAATGCAACAGCAGGGCGCTGAGCTGGCGTTCACCTATGTGGTCGACAAGCTGAAAGACCGGGTGGTGGAGATGGCCAATGAATTTGGTAGTGAAATCATCCTGCGCTGCGATGTGTCCAGCGATCAGGAAATCAGCGACATGTTTGCGCAGCTCAAACAACATTGGCCGGAAGGTTTCGACGGCATCGTGCATTCCATCGGCTTTGCCCCGCGCGAGGCGCTGGGCGGCGATTTCCTCGATTCCATCACGCGCGAGGCATTTGGCGTTGCCCATGACATCAGCTCCTACAGTTTTGCCGCATTGGCCAAGGCCGGCCGAGAGCAGTTACGCGACAACTCGGCATTACTGACCCTGAGCTATCTTGGCGCAGAGCGCGCCATGCCCAGCTACAACGTCATGGGCCTGGCCAAGGCCAGCCTTGAGGCCTGTGTGCGTTATTCGGCGTTCAGCCTCGGTCAGCACGGGATTCGTGTCAACGGCATTTCCGCCGGCCCGATCAAGACACTTGCCGCCGCAGGTATCAGCGGCTTCAGCAAGATTTTGCATCACGTTGCCGCCAATGCGCCGTTAAAGCGTAATGTCACCATTGAAGAGGTCGGCAACGTTGCCGCATTCCTGATGAGTGACCTGGCTTCCGGTATCACTGGAGAGATTACTCATGTCGATGCGGGCTACAGCATTGTTGCGCCGATTGCGGAAGAGTAATTTTTCTCTGCGTTGCGTGTTGACGCCCGAGCTGAAAGTCACTATTATGGCGCCTCTTCTGAAACGGAGAAGTGGCCGAGAGGTCGAAGGCACTCCCCTGCTAAGGGAGCATACGGGCCAAAACTCGTATCGAGGGTTCGAATCCCTCCTTCTCCGCCAGATTAGTTAGCGCGCCCGTAGCTCAGTTGGATAGAGTATTTGGCTACGAACCAAAGGGTCGGGCGTTCGAATCGCTCCGGGCGCGCCAAACTAACATGGTTGAGTTTCTGTTTCAGAGGATTTTGGCAGCGCGCCCGTAGCTCAGTTGGATAGAGTATTTGGCTACGAACCAAAGGGTCGGGCGTTCGAATCGCTCCGGGCGCGCCAAAAATGATGAAAAAAGGCAGCTGACAAGCTGCCTTTTTTCTTTTGTCAGTAGCATGTGGGTGCGAGTACAGCGCCTCTGATTTTGTTGGAGGCATCCCCGCCGGACAACAGGCCGGCAGGGGGCTTTACACTGAACTGACGCGGGTCAAATTTCTACAATTTCAAAATCATGGGTGATGTCCGCCATCTTGCCCAGCATGATTGAGGCTGAGCAGTATTTTTCTGCTGACAGATCAATCGCCCGCTTGACGACTTCCGGCTTCAGTCCCTTGCCTGTGACAATGAAGTGGAAGTGGATCTTGGTGAAAACTTTCGGATCACTATCGGCACGTTCCGAATCAATCTCGACTACGCAGTCACGCACATCGGCGCGGCCTTTTTTCAGAATGTGGATCACGTCATAGGTGGTGCAGCCGCCGGTACCGAGCAGCACCATTTCCATTGGTCGCGGGCCCAGGTTGCGGCCACCGCCTTCCGGTGGGCCATCCATCAGGACTGCGTGCCCGGAGCCGGTTTCGCCAAGAAAACTGACGGCTTCCACCCATTTGATTCTTGCCTTCATTCTGCGTTCTCCGTATTTGTTCGTGGTTGGCAAAGCGTTGATTGTAGCTGAGCTGCCGCTGCAAGCCCATTCCATGTACGCTGCTTTATTGTTGCGCTGCGGAAATTAGAGTTATTGCACTGCACAATAAAAGCTTGCCATTTTATCCCGGATGGGTATAATCGTTCCTGCACTGAGGCACCGCACGCAATGTGCTTGTTTTGGTGTTGTCTCCTCCATCCTCCTTCTTTGGTGGAATTTGGCGCAATCCGAGAGATTGCGCTTTTTTTTACATGGCGGGTGTGGGAGGGGTTGAGCGTAAGTCACCTCGATTCTGTTGCGCTGCAACATTTTGAGTGGTTATTCTAATCTGCGTTGCAATATACCGACTGCTGGTCAGCCGGTGGATAGCTATTTTGCGCGCTAATTGTTTGACTGCATGGCATGTTCTGGCTTAAAATCCGCAACTTTCTCGAAATTCGGTATTGAAAAGAGATTCACATGAAAACTTTCTCCGCCAAGGCGCATGAAGTAAAACGCGATTGGTACGTGGTTGACGCCAGCGACAAAGTGCTGGGTCGTCTGGCCTCTGAAATCGCCCGTCGTCTGCGTGGCAAACATAAAGCAGAATTCACCCCGCACGTTGATACCGGCGATTTCATCGTTGTTGTCAACGTTGAAAAACTGCGCGTCACTGGCGCCAAGTTTGAAGACAAGATTTACTATCGTCACTCCGGTTACCCAGGCGGTATCTACCAGCGTACTTTCCGTGAAATGCAAGAGCGTTTCCCGGCTCGTACTCTGGAAAAAGCCGTCAAGGGCATGCTGCCGAAGGGCCCGTTGGGCTACGCGATGCTGAAAAAGCTGAAAGTGTACGCAGGCGATCAGCATCCGCATGCAGCTCAGCAGCCGAAAACTTTGGATATTTAAGGAACCAGCATGATCGGTAAATACAATTACGGTACTGGCCGTCGTAAAGCTGCAGTAGCTCGCGTGTTCATGGCTACTGGCAAAGGCAACATCGTTGTTAACGGCAAGCCGGTTGACGAATACTTCTCGCGTGAAACTGGCCGCATGATCGTGCGTCAGCCGCTGGAACTGACCAACCACAAAGAAACTTTCGACATCATGGTGAACGTTACCGGTGGTGGCGAAAACGGCCAAGCAGGTGCGATCCGTCACGGTATCTCGCGTGCCTTGGTTGACTACGATGCAAACCTGAAATCGTCGCTGCGTAAAGCAGGCCTGATTACTCGTGATGCTCGTGAAGTTGAACGTAAAAAAGTTGGTCTGCGTGGCGCACGTCGTCGCAAGCAGTTCTCGAAGCGTTAAT
>JACCDG011022818.1_pt1 | contig 20965 bp, 21 predicted proteins | sample 7442471 | NCBI WGS metagenome assembly JACCDG01 (sample SAMN15323444, study PRJNA562643) | freshwater metagenome | isolation source: river surface water | place: USA:Blue River Watershed | collected 2017-08-17 | reverse complement strand
TTGAAGGGATTGGAAAGCCCGAGCCCTTGAAAGAAAATCTCTCGGGCTTCTGGTCACGCCGCATCGATGACACGCAACGACTTGTCTACAGTGTCGACCAAAACGCTTTGGTCGTCATTGCCTGCAGGTACCACTAGCAGTGAGTTCAGGTAAAATGTTTTGCACAAAGATAAAAATTTTGTGACTAAACTGGGAGTGGGATTTAGCGGTCGCCTCTCCTATTATTTCGATAACTAAGAGAACGCTACTGCTCTCTAGTGCCGTGTAAAATTTTGTTAATGAATCTCATCGAGTCTGTCGGGGGCGTCTTCTCGCTGCCCGCGCTTAGCGCGGCGGGGTGGGGCCTTGCCGTGACCTTTTGCGCGTGCATCTTCTTGGTGCTCACCAAGAGATGGCACGGCTTTCTCTCCATGGACGAGTCAGAGGGCATCCAGAAGTTTCACACCGCGCCGACCCCTCGGGTTGGTGGCATTCCTATTGTCCTGGGCGTGCTCGTGGCCTGGTCAATGGCCGGCGCCGAGGTGCAGAAGATGCTCCTGCCCATCCTCGTAGCCGGCATGCCGGCCTTCCTCTTCGGACTCGCCGAGGATCTCACCAAGCGGGTGAGCGTCATGAAGCGCCTCCTCGCCACCTTTGCCTCCGGGGTGCTGGCCTGGCTGCTCACCGATTACTCGCTGGGGCGTGTGGATGTCTGGGGGCTGGACGCGCTGCTGCAGTTCACCGTGGTCTCCGTGGTCTTCACCGCCTTCGCGGTCGGGGGTGTTGCAAACGCCATCAACATCATCGACGGCTTCAACGGGCTTGCGAGCACGGCCTCGAGTCTTGCGTTCGTGGGCTACGCCCTGATCTCCTACCAGGTGGGGGACTACACCCTGGCCTCCGTGAGCCTAGTGCTGGCCGCGTGCGTCTGGGGCTTCTTCTGGGTCAACTGGCCGCTGGGCAAGATCTTCCTGGGCGACGGGGGCTCCTACTTCGTGGGGTTCGCTCTCGCGTGGGTGGCCGTGATGCTGCTGGATCGGAATGAGTCGGTCTCGGCCTTCGCAGTCCTCTTGGTGTGTGTGCACCCGGTGATCGAGGTGGTGTTTAGTATCTACCGGCGCAAGATCAAGAGGGCCCACCCCGGGCATCCGGATCGGCTGCACTTCCATAGCCTGGTCAAGCAGAGGTACGTGAGGAGGTGGTTTCCGTCGCTCTCAACGGGGCTGCGTAATTCGATTACTGGGCTGTTGGTTGGGGGGATGACGCTGACTGCTGTTCTGATCGCTTGTCAGACCAATGGTTCAGTACTTCTTTCCTTGCTGGCTTTTGTGGGTCTCGGGCTGGGGTATGTCGCGATATATGCCCGCATGGTCAGGCACCACTGGTGCTCGCCGATTGAATTTTTGATGGTTAAACCCGGAAGGGTTTTGGCGAGAATTTGATTGCGGACTTGAGTTTGAGACTGCTTCGCTCCACCATATCCCCCTATTCCCAACCCTTATCCGGTTGGGATTTTTTGGTTTTCCCCAATGGCGACAACCACCTACACGCGCTGCCTGGAGAGCGCTGGGCGCCTGAAATCCCCGCAAGGTCGCTACCACCGGTCTGCTGGCCGTCATCCTGGTCGGTGCGGCCATCAAGCTCAACAGTTCCCATTGAAGGCTTAACACCCATCTCTTCGCAGCGCTTGCCAAGCGCCAGCATGGAAGAGTCGGTGCAGCAGCAAAAGGAAGCTGAAGCCTAAACCCTTCTACTATTGAGAAATATTTTTCATGACGGAGTGGACCGTACGGCAGAGCACCGGGTACAATGTTCAAGTTCTTACAGAACTTTACTTCTCTACTCTCCGCGACCGCGCTTGCTGAACGTGATACGGCACGCGGTAGCGTGTCTAAAACACCTTCAAATCCTCGCCGAACAAAGAAAACTCGTCAAATTTATGACAAGTCGCCAAGCCAAACTGCAAGAAGACACTTATTTTAGGGTGATGCGCATCCTGCAAGACAACCCGGACCTTACCCAGCGTGAACTGGCTGAGAAACTGGGCATAAGCGTGGGCGGGCTGAACTACTGCCTTAAAGCGCTGATGGAAAAGGGCTTGGTGAAAATGAAAAACTTCGCCAACTCCAAAAATAAATTCGGCTACGTCTACGTTCTCACCCCAACCGGCATGGCTGAAAAGACAGCTATTACCCAGCGCTTCTTGCAGCGCAAGATGGATGAGTACGAGGTGCTGAAGGCAGAAATCGAAGCACTAAGGTCTGAAGTTGAAAAGACTGGCGGAGAAGTAACTCAAAAATCATGATTAACGTTACTCCTGTCATTCTCTGCGGCGGTTCAGGTACTGCCGAAATCACCAATGGTGAAAAAGTCCTGTTACTCACCGAAAACCAGTCCACGTTCATACCGATGGGCGAAGTGCACCGCCTGGCCAAACCAGGCACCATTCCGCTGGAAATCATTGAGGTGCAGTCCGGCAGCTACCTGGGCGAAGACGACATCGTCCGTTTTGAAGACCATTACGGGCGCACAAAGCAATGAGTCACACACCCAAGATTTACGTAGCGGGCCATCGAGGCATGGTGGGCTCAGCCATCGTGCGCCATCTTTTAGTCCAAGGCCAACCGGCCGATCGCATCGTCACCCGAACTCATGCCGAACTAGATCTTACGAATCAGGTCGCCGTAAATCAGTTTTTTTCTGCCGAAAAGCCCGACCAAGTCTATCTCGCCGCAGCCAAAGTGGGCGGCATTCACGCCAACAACACCTACCCAGCAGAATTCATCTATCAAAACCTGATGATGCAGGCCAATATCATCGACGCCGCCTTCCGCAATAGAGTGAAGAAACTGCTCTTCCTCGGCTCCAGCTGTATTTACCCCAAGCTGGCTCCGCAGCCCATTCAGGAAGAAGCGCTGCTCACAGGCACGCTGGAGCCCACCAACGAGCCCTACGCCATCGCCAAGATTGCTGGTATCAAGCTCTGCGAAAGCTACAACCGTCAGTATGGTGCCAGTCAAGGTATCGACTACCGCAGTGTGATGCCCACCAACCTGTATGGGCCCGGTGACAACTACCACCCGGAGAATTCCCACGTCATCCCGGCGCTAATCCGTCGCTTTCACGAAGCCAAGAACAACAACGCTCTCAGTGTCACCATATGGGGTACCGGCACACCGAAGCGTGAATTCCTCTATGTGGACGACATGGCCGCTGCCTGTGTGCACGTCATGAACCTTGATAAGACCACCTACGACCGGCACACCCAGCCAATGCTCAGCCACATCAATGTGGGTTGCGGCGAAGACATTACCATCCGCCAAGTCGCTGAAACAATCGGTAAAACCGTGGGTTATCAAGGCCAGATTACTTTTGATACTAGCAAACCCGACGGTACTCTTCGCAAGCTCATGGATAGCTCGCGCCTCAATGCGCTAGGTTGGAAAGCTCATATGGGATTGGAAGCTGGACTACATGCTGCCTACCAAGACTTCCTAACTAAGTACGTCAACAAGAATTAAAGGTCAATATAGTGATTGCTAAACCCAAAGTTGCTCTTGTCACCGGTATTACCGGACAAGACGGTTCCTACCTAGCCGAATTCCTCCTCGAAAAAGGCTACATCGTCCACGGCATCAAGCGCCGCGCTTCCAGCTTCAATACCCAGCGCGTCGACCACATCTACCAAGACCCGCACGTAAACAACGCCCACTTCAAACTGCACTACGGCGACCTGTGTGACACCAGCAACCTGGTACGCATCATCCAGGAAACCCGGCCCGACGAAATCTACAACCTGGGTGCCCAAAGCCACGTAGCGGTCAGTTTCGAATCCCCCGAATACACAGCCGACGTCGTCGCCACAGGCACCCTGCGTCTGCTCGAAGCCATCCGCATCCTCGGCCTGGAAAAGAAAACACGCTTTTATCAGGCCAGCACCAGCGAACTCTTCGGTCTAGTCCAAGAGATTCCGCAAAAGGAAACCACCCCGTTCTATCCCCGCAGTCCCTACGCCGTAGCCAAGATGTACGCCTACTGGATTGTGGTGAACTACCGCGAGGCCTACGGCATGTACGCCTGCAACGGCATTTTGTTCAACCACGAAAGCCCCCGCCGGGGCGAAACCTTCGTCACTCGTAAGATTACCCGTGGCTTGGCCAACATCGCCCAAGGACTTGAAGACTGCCTCTACATGGGGAACCTTGACGCCTTGCGCGACTGGGGCCACGCTAAAGACTATGTGCGCATGCAATGGATGATGCTGCAACAAGACTATCCTGACGACTTCGTCATCGCCACTGGCGTGCAGTACAGCGTGCGGCAGTTCATTGAATGGAGTGCCCAAGAGCTGGGTATCACCCTGCGCTTTGAAGGTCAAGGCGTCGAAGAAGTCGCCATTGTGGAAAAGATCGAGGGCGACAAATGCCCTGCCTTGAAAGAGGGCCAAACCATCGTCCGCATCGACCCTCGCTACTTCCGACCCACCGAAGTCGAAACACTGCTCGGTGACCCCAGCAAGGCCGAACAGAAACTCGGCTGGGTGCCCGAAATCACCGTACAGCAGATGTGCCACGAGATGGTTACCTCTGACCTGCAAGAGGCCCAACGCCATGCCCTGCTCAAAGCCAATGGCTATCAGGTGAATGTGAGCGTCGAATGAAAATCGCCATCGCCGGCATTGGCTACGTCGGCCTGTCCAACGGCATTTTGCTTGCCCAACAAAACGAAGTAGTCTGCCTGGATATCGTTCCCGAAAAAGTTGCACTGCTTAATCAGAAAAAATCACCGATCGAAGACAAAGAGATCGAAGATTTCCTCGCCAACAAGCAGCTCAACTTCCGCGCCTCACTTGACAAGGCAGACGTCTACACCGGTGCCGATTTCGTCATTATCGCCACCCCCACCGACTACGACCCCGAGACCAACTATTTCAATACCCGGTCCATCGAGTCGGCTATCAAGGACGTGATGGCCATCAACCCGAAGGCGGTGATGGTCATCAAGTCCACGGTGCCGGTCGGCTACACAGCCAAAACCAGACAAGCGTTAGGCACCGAAAACCTTATCTTCTCACCCGAATTCCTGCGCGAAGGCAAAGCCCTTTACGACAACCTGCACCCAAGCCGCATCATCGTTGGCGAGAAGTCGCAGCGGGCAGAAACCTTTGCCAATTTGCTCAAGCAAGGCGCTATCAAGCCAGACATCCCCACGCTGTTCACCGACAACACCGAAGCCGAGGCCATCAAACTCTTCGCCAACACCTATTTGGCCATGCGCGTGGCCTACTTTAATGAGCTAGATACCTACGCCGCCACCCACGGCCTCAATACCCGCCAGATCATCGATGGCGTCAGCCTCGATCCACGCATTGGCAATCACTACAACAACCCGAGCTTCGGCTACGGTGGCTACTGCCTGCCCAAAGACACCAAGCAGCTATTAGCCAACTACCGCGACGTACCACAGAACCTCATCCACGCTATCGTCGAAGCCAACACCACCCGGAAAGACTTCATCGCCGACGAAATCATCCGGCGCCTTTCACTCCCCTCACCCTCAGGGAGAGGCGCCGGGGGAGAGGGAGCAGCGTCTCCACAGCGCAAAACCGTCGGCATCTACCGACTAATCATGAAGGCCGGCTCCGACAACTTCCGTGCCTCCAGCATCCAAGGCATCATGAAGCGCATCAAGGCCAAGGGCATTGAAGTCATCATCTACGAGCCGGTCCTGAAAGACGACGAATTCTTTAACTCCAAAGTCGTCAAGGATCTCGAAGCCTTCAAGCAGCAGGCGGACATCATCATCGCCAACCGCAACACCGAGGCCCTCGCGGATGTCGCCGACAAGGTTTACACACGCGACCTATTCGGATCTGATTCATGAACCGCAAAGGCATTTTACTGGCGGGAGGGGCAGGAACCCGCCTACACCCCGTCACCCTGTCTGTGTCCAAGCAGTTGATCCCGGTTTACGACAAGCCAATGATCTACTATCCACTCAGCACACTCATGCTAGCCGGCCTCCGCGACGTACTCTTGATATCAACACCTCAAGATACCCCACGATTTCAACAGTTACTCGGTGATGGCACTCAATGGGGCATGAATATCCAATATGCCGTACAGCCCAGCCCAGACGGTATTGCCCAAGCCTTTCTGATTGGCGCTGACTTTATTGGCAACGACTCCGCCACGCTGGTACTGGGCGACAACATCTTCTATGGCGACGAACTGACCAGCCAATTCCGCTCAGCCAGTGAGACGCTGCAAGGCGCAACCGTATTCGCCTACCCCGTACACGACCCGGAACGCTATGGAGTCGTCGATTTCGACCAGGAAGGCCGCGCACAATCCATAGAAGAAAAGCCGATCCAGCCCAAGTCACGTTATGCCGTCACCGGGCTGTACTTTTACGATGCTAACGTGGTCGGCATCGCACGCAGCGTAAAGCCTTCTGCAAGGGGCGAGCTGGAAATCACCGATGTGAATCGCATCTACCTGGAGCAAGGCCAGTTGAACGTCGAAGTCATGGGGCGCGGCATGGCCTGGCTGGATACCGGCACACACGATTCTCTGCTGGAAGCGGGTCAGTTCGTCGCCACGCTTGAAAAGCGCCAAGGGCTCAAAGTAGCTTGCCCGGAAGAAATTGCCTGGCGCAGCGGCTGGCTAAACGATACGGAATTGGAAAGCCAAGCCGAGCAACTCGGTAAAAGCAGTTACGGCCGATACTTAAAAAGCCTGCTCTTCGAAACTGTGATAACCCGGTCAAAAAGGTAGTACAGTGGTAGCACCAGCACCAAAAAAACACACCGTCTTGATTCGTATGCTGCCGGCTTTTGTCAAGCGGCGTATCGAACACCGTCCAGGACTTGTCAAGATTCTGGACAACATCGGTTGGTTATCTTTTGACAAGATTCTGCGCATGGGGGTTGGGCTTCTGGTGGGCGTATGGATAGCCCGCTATCTAGGCCCGGAACAGTTCGGCCTTCTTAATTACGCAATCGCTTTCACTGGCTTGTTTGGTGCCTTCGCCACAATGGGCCTGCAAGGCATTGTGGTGCGGGACATCGTCCGGGATCCTGATGGCGCCAGCCTCACACTAGCCACGGCAGCGCTAATGCAATTCATCGGGGGCTTGATTGCCTTTGTGCTGGTTCTGCTCGCCATAGCCTATGTGAGACCAGACGATCCTCTCGCCCGCAGTATCGTCGCTGTCTTAGGGGCGATGCTGTTATTCAAGGCCAGTGACACTGCGGTGTACTGGTTCGAATCACAGGTGCAGTCCAAATACGTCGTTTTGGTACAAAACAGTGTTTTTCTTGTATTTGCAGTAGGTAAGGTTGCGCTTATATTGAATACAGCATCCTTAACTGCTTTTGTTTGGCTCATGCTTGCAGAAGCAATCTTGGCCGCACTAATAATGATCATTGTATTTCGACGATTTGGTAAGCCATTAACGACGTTAAAAGCAAATACTAGACGAGCTAAGATGCTACTTAAAGATAGCTGGCCACTCTTGCTTTCTAGTATGGCGATAGTTATTTACATGAAAATAGACCAGGTTATGCTTGGTGAGATGGTTGGTGAAGAATCTGTAGGAATTTTCAGTGCTGCTGCAAGGCTAAGCGAGGCGTGGTACTTTGTTCCAATGATGATTGTCACTTCTGTCTTTCCAACTATTATTGCAAACAAACAGACTAATGAAGAGCTATACATAGGAAGAGTGCAGCGTCTGTATAATTTGCTTGCAGTTATATCAGTAATGGTCGGTTTAGTATTTAGCCTTATATCAAGTTGGCTAATCACAACTTTATATGGCCCCAATTACGCAGAAGCTGCGGCCGTTCTTTCAATCCAAATATGGGCAGGAATATTCGTCTCGATGGGTATCGCCCGTGGCAAATGGTTGCTGGCAGAAGACCTTCAGCATATTGGTTATTGGTATATAGCTCTTGCAATGGTAATAAATATTGTCGGCAACTATTTCCTCATCCCACTATACGAAGAACTCGGGGCTGCTATAGCAACGGTCACTTCGCAAGCGACGGCGGCAATCATAGCGCCGGCACTCTTCAAGGAAACGCGTGTGTCATCCATAATGCTACTAAAGTCCCTCAACCCTGTTGAGTGGGTACGCCTATTGAAACATCCAATTGTAAAAACCTGAATAACTGAGAAAATGATTAATGCCTACCTTATATCTAGCAACGTGAATGAACATCGTTGGGATGCTTCACGTTCTCATTTTCTAAGCCTTTCTTCTCGATACGGAAAAGAATACAAGGATATCAAGTTAGGTTCATTCAAAGTATGTGTGATTGGAGAAAATCTTGACGAATTACTAGTCGAATCAAATAAAAATATATTGATTAGAGTGCAGCACTCGTCCAGCCAGAAATGGGATAGATATATTGTTATCAATGTTGACCACGATGCACTAATAGTTGAGAATGATTACGCTGGTTCAATCCCTTTCTTCTACGCATCAAGGAGTGGCTTTGTCGCCTCAAACATAGAGCCATGTGTATTTCTTGCTAGCGGCTCTTCATTGGAAGATGTTGCACCAGAGAATGTCTTCGGTTTTTTGAAATATAGTCATTTTATTTGGGATGAAACCGCGTGGAAGCATATTTTTCAAATGCTTCCGGATTCCATATATATATTTGCATCAGATGGAAAAATCAAAGAAAAGAGATATCTTGCCACCATCAAGGCATCAACTGAAAGAGCCAGCCTGTCAGATAGTCAGGTGGGCAGACAATTATATGAACTAAACAATAACTTGGTTACCCGAAGTCTCGAAACATACGATGAAATAATCTTGCCATTGAGTTCCGGGTATGACTCAAGGATGATCTATGCAGTTCTTGCCAATGACACTAAATTAGCCGATAGAACTCGTTGCTATACTTATGGATCAGTGGGTTCTATCGAAGTTGAAGCAGGCCGCCGACTAAGCCGATTAAAGAAAATAAAATGGGATCATATTGAATTGCCTTGTAGGTTTCTGCAGTCAAAGTACACAAAACAAATTGCAGACGTATTCGGTGCATCTCTTCACATGCACGGCATGTATCAAATCGAATTTTATGAGGAAATCAAGTCGAGGTTCGGTATTCAAGCTCGTTCAGCCCTAACGTCTGGTTTTATGACCGGCGTACCTGCCGGACAACATAATGGCTTGTTGCAAATCGAAGATTGCAATACCAGCCTGGTTCAGGCTATGAATCGATTCAGCCAGAGCAAGACTTGGCAAGATGATGATTTAGTTCGCCTGCCAATATTCAACAATCAGAACTACAATGAATTGGCTGAATCACGATTCAGAGCAGCATTTGATCGCTTTGATGGCGAGGTGTTTCAAAAAGCAGTAGTTTTTGATGTTTGGACACGACAAAGAAATTTCATCAGCTATTACCCAAGAACTCTAGAGTGGCTAACAGACGTCGTTAGCCCCCACATGAATGTTGAATATGCCAACTTTTTCATGTCACTCAGTCGCGATCATTTATGGAACAGAAAAGCAGTTGAACTGATGTTCTTGCATCATTATCATGACATTGCAACTGTCGCATCCAATAGTAATGGAATAGCGGCACTCGGCAACAGATTCGAAACATCAATGTTTTTCATCTCAAGAGTTTTTTCCAGGCTAGGTATTCCGAACCCGTTACCAAAGCGATACAGAAATGCGCCCTTCGAATTCGACACACAGGCAATTATCAATTCGCAAAAAGAGTCTTTTTTTCCATTGCTTGCTAGCATTGATTGTCTAAAGGGTTTTGTGGATTCCTTGGGTGGTGAATCATTCTTCGTTGACTGCTTTAAACGTGCTGTAAGTGGCGATACTAAAGCATATGCGCAGATTGTTGCGATTCAGTCTTTGGCGTTTGACGGTCTGCTGAGCAATAAATCCTTAAAAAAATGAAACTATTATTTGCAGGCGATCTTTGCGTATCAACGCAAAATGCCCCCGAACTTGGTGAATCTATTATTAATTTGTTCGCCTCTGCGAATATTGCCTGTGCCAATTTTGAGGGGCCAATTATTCAGTTTGGCACAAGGGTAGCACCTAAAGCAGGTCCATCCATACACCAAACAGACCAAGTGCTTAGTTTGCTTGAAAAATGTGGATTTACTCATTTATCACTTGCCAATAATCATATCATAGATTATGGTGAATCCGGGCTTCGTTTCACGCTTGACAAGTTAAACCATTACACGATATGTGGCGCAGGTGTATCCTTGGAAGATGCCTATCGGCCTATATTCCATGAACAAGATGGTCACAGAATTGCTTTCTTATCCTTCGGAGAAGGCCAGTTTGGTGCCTTGGGAATTGAACCGTTTCAGAAGGCTGGTTTTGCGTGGGTTGACGCTCCATCGGCACGACAAGCCGTCATCAATGCACGCCAAGAGGCAGACTGGGTGATCGTGCAAATCCATGCTGGCCTAGAAATGGTAGATATTCCACTACCAGAATGGCGAGAACGTTTTCGAGAATTTATTGATCTTGGTGCTGATTTGGTTATTGGCCATCATCCACACGTACTTCAAGGGTCTGAAATTTATAAAAATAAATCGATTTATTACAGCCTTGGCAATTTTTATATGGATGTAATGCTCAAGCAAGCCAATCCAGGATCGGGAGGTTTACTTGAGGTTTTGATCGAGGGCAATGAGCTTAAATCAAAATTGATACCGCTTAAGGTCACATTGGCTACCATCGACATAGATAGCACGGATGAAGCACTAAGCTATTATCAATCTCTGTGCAAAAAGATTGACGACAACAGTAAGTACTTTTCAGAAATCGACGGTATATGCAAGGAATTTTGGGAAAAAGTCTATTCTGGCTATTATGAGTCAGCCATGACTGGGTTGGGTACTACACCAAACTTCCTTGCTGCATGCAGAATTGCAAGGCGATTGTTAGGTTTCATTGTCCGTAGACGATGGACCAACAAAGCTAACGAACTGATGCTTATTCACAATATACGAATTGAATCCCATCGCTGGGTGGTCGAACGCGCTCTTTCGAATCGAGTACTCAAATAATGACCCCCATCACCCTCTTCACTTACGCCCGACCCTACCATACCCAACGCACGGTAGAGGCACTACTGCGCAACCCCGGTGTGATCGAACACGACCTTATCGTCTATTCCGACGCGGCGCGCACGCCAGACAAAGTGCAAGCCGTTGCAACTGTTCGGGATTATTTGCAAACCATCACCGGCTTCCGTTCCGTCACCATTCACCATCGCCCGCACAATTTCGGTTTGGCCAAGTCCATCATCGAGGGCGTCACTGAAGTCTTGTCACGCTACGAGCGGATCATCGTTTTAGAAGATGATTTGGTCACCTCGCCGTACTTTTTACCCTACATGAACGAGGCGCTTGATCGCTTTGCAGATGATGTGCGGGTTGCCAGCATTCATGGCTATCTCTATCCTGTCCAGCAAGCGTTGCCAGAGGCTTTTTTTCTGCGGGGTACGGATTGTTGGGGCTGGGCCACCTGGCGTAGGGGATGGACGCTGTTCAATCCTGACGGACAGGCCTTGTTGGACGAGTTGAAGCGGCGTAATTTAATCAAGGCATTCGATTACAACGGTGCTTACAGTTACTCGCAGATGCTGAAATTCCAAATCAAGGGCACAAATGATTCATGGGCAATCCGATGGTATGCGTCGGCATTTCTTGCCGGTAAACTGACCTTATATCCTGGCCGAAGTCTGGTGAATAACATTGGCAATGATAGTAGCGGCACGCATTGTGGCAGTACATCGCGCCATGACGCAGCATTAAGCAAATCTCCGATTAACTTGACGGCGATTGAGGTTAAGCACTCCGAAATTGGTTTTTTAGCTTTCGAACGATTTTTTAGGCAGTCGAAGGCTAACCTTTTCTCAAAGGTAGGGCAAAGCTTAAAATATTCCTTGAATAAGGTGTTCGCATGAGCTCCATCAGGCCACTTTTAAAGGACTGGTTACCCCCTGCACTAGTGCGAACAGTTAGGAACTTGCGAGGTAAGGGGATGCGCTTCGAGGGAAATTACAAAACCTGGAAGGAAGCCGCTGCGTTGTGTTCCGGTTACGATGAGGTGTCAATTCTCGACAAGGTACTAGAGGCTACCCTCAAAGTGAAACGTGGTGAGGCGGTTTTTGAACGTGATTCTGTTATCTTCGATGAAATTCAATATTCATGGCCTGTTACAGCGGCATTGATGTGGGCGGCAGCTAGGAATAATGGCAATCTGCATGTTTTAGATTTTGGTGGTTCACTGGGTAGTAGTTATTTCCAGAACAGAAAATTTTTGAAAAATCTAAAAGCGGTTACATGGAATGTGGTTGAGCAAGCGCATTTCGTGGAAAAGGGAAAGAAATTTGTCGAAGATGATGTACTCAAATTTCATACATCAATCGAAGGGTCAGTCAATGCCGTATCGCCGAATGTGATTCTGCTTTCAAGTGTTGCACAGTATCTGCCAAACGTAGACTGGTTATTCGGTCAGATTAATTCCATAGAGGCACGTACTTTGATATTTGATCGTACCCCTTTTTCTGGCGCACCTGAAAATAGGATCTGCATACAACATGTTCCCAGTGAGATTTATAAGGCTAGTTATCCGATGTGGCTGTTATCAAGAGAGAGATTGCTTGGTCAGTTAACCAGTTGGAAAGTGCATGAAAGCTTTGCCAGTGCTGAGGGACGTGTGGTATCAGAAGCTAGCATAGAATTCGACTTCTCTGGCTATATTTTTGAGCGTATCCATGGTCAATAATTTTCGCAGTTACTATCGGAGGCAAATGTTCTTCCCAGGACTGATTGGTATTTTTTTTAATCCTTTTTATTTCGCCAGGAGGAATCTGGCTTTGGCAATATCGGAACTGTCAGCCAACATTCAAGGCCATCTATTAGATGTTGGTTGCGGAACAAAGCCTTATCGAACGCTGTTTAATGTAGAAGCCTACCGAGGGTTGGATATTGATTCTCCCATAACCAGAGATCGTGGAATGGCCGATGATTTATACGATGGTAAGAAATTTCCCTATCAAGACGGCACTTTTAACTCGGCACTATGCAACCAAGTCCTGGAGCATGTATTTAATCCCGATGAATTTCTGACGGAAATTAATCGTGTTATGAAATCTGGTGGCAAACTGCTATTGACTGTTCCTTTCGTTTGGGATGAACACGAGCAGCCTTATGATTATGCTCGTTACTCCAGTTTTGGCCTTAAAGCCTTGCTGGAGAAAAATGGCTTCAAAATAATCAGCCACAAAAAACTGGCCGCTGATGCAACAATACTATTTCAATTGAGCAATGCGTATCTCTTCAAGCTGACTCAGCGGTGGCCACGGCTAGTGAAGCTTCTATTCACATGCACGGTGATGGCAACAGTTAATATTTTTGGGGTTATTGCAGGCAAGCTTTTGCCAGCCAATCCTGATCTTTTCCTGGATCATGTCGTACTTGCGGAGAAGCAATCTTGAGTGCTTACAACGAAAAAAAAATCCTCATCACCGGTGGCCTGGGCTTTATCGGCTCCAACCTAGCCCGGGCCCTCGTGGCTCAAGGTGCTAAAGTCACTCTGGTTGATAGCTTGATTCCGCAATATGGTGGTAATCCGTTCAATATCGAAGATATTCGAGACCAGGTTAAGGTGAACGTCTGCGATGTCCGAGACCCCTTTGCTATGGCTTACCTGCTGCAGGGCAAGGACTACTTGTTCAACCTGGCGGGGCAGACCAGCCATATGGATTCCATGTCTGATCCGCAGACCGATCTCGACATCAACGCTACGGCGCAGCTTTCGATCTTGGAAGCCTGCCGCAAGGCGAATCCGGGGATTAAGATTGTGTTTGCTAGTACCCGGCAACTCTATGGCAAGCCGGATTATTTGCCAGTCGATGAAAAGCACCCAATCCGACCGGTTGACGTTAATGGCATCAACAAATTAGCGGGGGAGTGGTATCACCTCCTCTACAACAATGTCTACGGCATCCGTGCCTGTGCTTTGCGGCTGACCAACACCTACGGTCCCGGTATGCGCGTGAAAGATGCCCGTCAGACGTTCCTGGGTATCTGGGTGCGCCTACTCCTGGAAGGCAAGCCCATCAAGGTGTTTGGCGATGGCTTGCAGTTGCGGGATTTCAATTACGTCGATGATTGCGTTGAGGCCTTGCTGCTGGCTGGTGCAAGCGACCAGGCGAATGGCAAGGTCTATAACTTGGGCAGTACTGAAGTTGTCGGTCTCAAGGCCTTGGCCGAGATGATGGTGAGCTTGGGCTACGGGGGTACGTTTGAGCTGATCCCCTTTCCGCCTGAGCGTAAGGCCATCGATATCGGTGATTACTACAGCGATTTCAGCCTGATCACACAGGAATTAGGGTGGTTGCCCAAAGTCGATCTGCAGGAAGGCCTGAAAAAGACGATGATCTATTACCAAACCCATCATGCGCATTATTGGACGGAATGAGCAGAATGTTGCTATCAGCTACCGTTCTGCCAGTGTCAATTTTTGAATAAAATAAGGAGCCCTCGTGATTTTGATGAATGACTTCAAGTCTGAACCCGCCGAATTACGTGAGGCGATGCTTAGTGCGGCCCGCCGGGTGCTGGAATCCGGCTGGTATGTCCTGGGTAACGAAGTCGTGGCCTTTGAAAAGCAGTGGGCGCACGCTTGTGGTGTAGAGCACGGTGTTGGTGTGGGTAACGGCATGGACGCCATTGAAATCGCACTACGGAGCTTGGACATTGGTCCGGACGACGAAGTCATCACCACACCAATGACTGCCTTCGCCACGGTGCTGGCCATCCTGCGCGCCGGTGCCAGACCGGTGCTCGCTGACATAGACCCAGAAAGTGCCCTACTTTCGCTTGAAAGCGCACAGCGCTGCATAAGCTCTAAGACCAAAGCCATCGTGTTGGTGCATTTGTATGGCCAAATTCGTGCTATGTCGGCATGGTCAGATTTTTGCCAGACGGAGGGCATTCACCTGATTGAAGATTGTGCCCAGGCACACTTGGCCACTTGGCAAAGCAAGGTCGCCGGCAGCTTTGGCGCAGCCGGGGCGTATAGCTTTTACCCCACCAAGAACCTCGGTGCCCCCGGTGATGCCGGCATGTTGGTCACCCATACAGCCAGCTTGGCCGAACGGTCCGCCCGCCTGCGCAACTACGGCCAAAGCGCGCGCTACCACCATCCAGAACTAGGTATGAACAGCCGCCTAGATGAAATGCAAGCCGCCATGCTTGCGGAACGCCTGAAGTGGCTACACCCCTTCACCGAACGGCGGCGCCTTATCGCCGCCGCCTATCGGGCCGGTATCGCCAACCCTGTAGTTCGGCAACTTGCTGCCCCTGAAGAACCCGCCGCGCATGTCTATCACCTATATATCGTGACCTGCGCGCAGCGTGATGCGCTGCAAGCCCATTTATACACGCAAGGGGTACAAGCCCTTATCCACTACCCAGTGCCCGTCCATGAACAAATTCCCTGCCGAGGCCTGCAACGCGACCCACAAGGCCTGAAGGCCAGCGAGATCCACGCGGCTCAATGCCTCTCCCTGCCCTGTCACCCACAGATGACTGAGACCGACGTCGCTCAGGTTATCGCGGCCGTCAATTCATTCAAGGCCGCCTGATGGAACACTATGTGACTCTGTTCGACAGTCTGTTCCTGCCGCAGGGTTTGGCGCTGCACATGTCGATGGAACGCCATGTCAAGGACTATACCCTCTGGATTCTTTGTGTCGACGATGAAGCCCATACTGTGCTGACTAAGATGCAGCTGCTCAATGTACGGCTACTACAACTCGGAAAACTGGAAACCGAAGAACTACGGCGCGTCAAAACCACCCGCAGCAAAGGCGAATACTGCTGGACACTCACTCCGTTCGCTCCACGTTTTGTCTTTGAAGCTGACACTAGCGTGGAACGTGTTACCTATCTTGATGCAGATTTATGGTTCCGCAAGCACCCGAAATCCATCTTCGACGAGTTTGATTATTCTGGTAAGCAGGTGCTGATTACCGATCATGCCTATGCGCCGGATTATGACCACTCTGCATCCTCTGGTCAGTTTTGCGTGCAGTTCATGACCTTTACTCGGCATGGTGGGGAGATCGTGCGCAAGTGGTGGGAGGTTCGGTGTATTGACTGGTGCTATGCTCGACACGAGCAAGGACTATTTGGTGATCAAATGTATTTGGATAGCTGGCCCACAGTTTTTGAAAATAGTGTTCATGTACTTCAAAATAAAGAACTGATCACAGGTCCTTGGAATGCCACAAGATTTCCATACGGAAACTCTATCGCGTATCACTTTCACGGACTAAGAATAGGAAAATATGTTCAACTAACAGCGGGCTATAGGATTCCAACGCCACTCATTAAAAATGTATATTTGTTATACATTAGCGATCTAAGAAAGGCGATGAACTATCTTCAGCTGATTGGCTGGAAAATTAAACTACAGAAAACCAATCTATGGCATCGGAACATTTTATTATCGAATGCCATCACGTGGACGCGCGAAATTATTAATGCTCTAAATTTTTCGCGGGTTAAAATGTGAGCACAAAAATTGCTAAATGAAATATTCAACTATTTCGCTTATTATTGCGGGCTATCTTTTGGCCTTATTTTCGCCGATAATTTCACTTTTCTGGTGCTCTATAGCTTTATTAATTTCCCAGCAAAATAAATATAGCCTAATTTTATATAGACCAATTTTAGCAATCGTATTAGCTCTGACTGTGGCCGGACAAACTGTAGGATCTTTTGAGTCAGATGATTTCGAAAACTACTTCAATGTATATGTAATTTTATCAAAAGGAGGTTCACTAAACGAAGCGGCAGTATTCCTCGGAAACCCATTGGAGCTTGCTTTGCCCTTTTCGCTTTATCTAATTTCATTAATTTTTAATGAACTAAATCCAGCTCAGCTTAAGTTAATAATATCGCTGGTATTTTCAATTGCCGCTATCGAAGTGATTCTTAGAGCAGAAGCCAATAAAGAAGCATCAGCTCGAGCTGCGCTTCTAATTGCATTTATCTCATTGGTCTCTCTATCTCTATTTTCACAGCTTGTTCGTCAAGGTTTTTCAACGATTTTAATTTTTGCCGCTACAGTTGTAGCAAGCAGATGGCTGAAATTCGCACTAGCTACAGCAGCCGTTCTCTTTCACACTACAGCTCTTCCGATTATTATTGTAATTTACTTGCTTAGCAAAAGGCCTTACACAACAATACTTATTGTATCTATGCTCGCTGTAGCGTTTTTTTATATACACCCGCTGCTCAATGCATTGGGAGCAGATGAAATATCTAAGTTGGCCTTCGTTGCTAGGCAAGAATTTTCCAGCGCGCTTACTGCAACAGAGAAGGGTAACTTAAAGACTCTGCTTATTGCTTTTCTGATTGTTTTGTTTGCCGTAATGTTACGACCCAAGGTTATGCTGCAAGATGATTTAAAGCAGCATAGAAACTATTTCATTTTGTTTTCATTATTATTCATAATTTTTCTTCCAGTGCCTTTACTCTCTTCGCGAATTACGATGTTTTTTACACTTTTCTTGATTGGCTATTGCGTTGGACAATTTCTATTGCCTCTTGATAAAAAAATTCAGATCCCAATAATAGCGTCATTATCGCTTATTAAGCCCATAATGTATTTAGATTTTTCATTATCTAAGACTGACTACTGGGGGAGTTATCCGGCGATTAGTATAATGCCTGGTTATTTTATTGAGGCATTTTTGTGAATGCTGCGCGGCAATCAATTGTACTGAAGAATTAAAAAGATACAGTTGTGATCGAGGGTCGATTTTAGTAAAATGTTGAGTTCAGCATATTTTCTGTTGTTTATCTATGTCGGTTCGACAATGTCATATTAAACACGTCACAATCTGCATTCAAGGCTACAGTCGTACGGATTCATAGAATTAAATTCGTGACTATAAGTTAATCATGGTGCACCTGATTTTCACTAGTTTAGTTAATAATCTGCGAAAACTTGAAGCCCATCCTGCTAAATCGGCGCTACTCAAAGTGTAATCAATTTATTAAATTTCAATATGAAAAAAAACCTATCTAAAAAAACGTCAAAATTAGGAATTATTACGGTTGTAAAGAGCGATCATCTCGGGCTTGAGGCCACAGGACATTCGATTTTTACAAAAATAAAACAAAATAATTTTGAATGGATTGTCTGGATTAATTCATCAAGCCTTAAATTGGAAGAGCATATTCTCATCGCCAAGAAATACAAAGCTCATAAAATTTTTGTGGAAGATGATCTTGGCATCTTTGATTCGATGAATAAATCACTAGAGCGATCTGATTCCGAACTTATCCTTTTTTTAAATGCTCGCGATACTGTTATTGAGGAGATCTACACATGCGACCTACACGGCCCAACCCTCATTCCGGTTCAGTATACTGATTACTTTGGTAGGCGGCGTAGAGTTAAAGTAAATCAAACATTAAAGTTGGGAATTCCATACTGTCATCAAGGAATGATTCTACCCAGGAAGGGTTATCATTACGACACTGGCTATAAGTTTGGTGCGGATTATTTGGCGTTACTCAGGCTCAACCTTGAATGGCCACTGCCACTATCCAGCAAGGGACTTATTAATTACGATACGACTGGTATTTCTACTGTTAATAGATGGGAGTCAGATAGATGGACCGCAAAAATAATTTTGAAAGAATTTGGTTTTTTGTCGGCAATTTATTTTATTTCATATTGCGGAATCAAGCTTGTCGTGAAGAGATTTTTTGATTTTTGGATTTTTTGTAGTAGGCGTTAATTCAATGATGGATAATCGAACTCCCTTGGTTTCAGTAATTACACCAACTCATAATGGTGAAAAATATTTGTCCCGAGTTATAGAATCGGTGAGAAGGCAGAATTATCCACTTGAGCATATTATAGTGGATGACTGTTCAAGTGATGGGAGCTGGGAGATTTTGATGAATCTATGTAAAGCTTATCCTTGGATTACGCCACTTCGTCTCTCTCAAAATTCGGGGCCCTTGGTTGCACGAAATGAGGGAATTCGTAGAGCTCGAGGGCGTTTCCTTGCATTTCTAGACGTTGATGATTTGTGGTTACCCATGAAACTTTCAACGCAAGTCGACTTTATGTTAAGAGCTGACTGCGGGTTCTCTTTCACCGATTATAGGTTTATTAATTTATCTGGCACAAAAATCGGCAGAATTGTTAAAGGTCGGGATATAATAAACAGGGAAACTCATTTCTCGACAAGAGAAGGTCTCGGTTGCCTAACAGTGATGATTGATATACAAAGACATCCTGGTTTTAAGTTTACTGAAGATGACGCGTCTTCTATAAGTAAAGCTGAAGATTTTGTCGCTTGGGCTAATCTTTTGCGCTCTACAGATGCGATTCGAGTTCCGCACGACTTGGCTCGTTACTCTGTTGTTCCTGGTTCGCGTTCTGCAAATTTCGTTGAGAAGGCGCTGGTCATATGGGATATTTACAGGCACAGGGAAGGTTTGCCATTGCTTCGTGCACTTCCTATTTTTTTATCTTTTTTGGTATCTGCTTCGAGGAAGCGGATAATGTGTCGCCCCAAAGAGAGCTTGAGAAATGTTGACGGTTGGATTGGCGAGGACTGGATTAATCTAGTCAGACTATCATGAATCGCGACTTCCATCATTATTTATTTACTAAACTTTCAAAGCTCTCCGGAAAGGTGCCAAATGTCTATTGATCACTCTATGAGTTATAAGGGTTTTGGTATCCGTGCATTTGGCCACAGGCAGAGATTGAGATCTATTGTCAAAGAAATGATGGGAATGAGCATTCTGGAGGGGGAGTCGTTTTGTGATCTAGGATGTTCGAACGGATACATAACATCAATGATTCACCGAAAATTCCGGTTTGGCCAATCGGTTGGTTTTGACTATGAATCTGAAAATTTAAGTGATGCAAAAAAAATGTACGCTGACGTCGATTTTAAATTTCTTAATCTTAATGTATACACCAAGCCAGACCAAGCTTTTGATACTGTAACATGTTTTGAAACCTTGGAGCATGTCGGCAATCTAGATGCAGCCGTAAAAAATATTTTGAGCCGTATCACCCCAGGGGGGAAAGGATTAATAACCGTTCCTATCGAGCATGGATTGCGTGGGTTCTTAAAATACCTAATAAAGAAATTTGTTTTTCGATATTCGGTATCCGAATTAAAAATATCAGAAAAACGCTATCTTTGGATTCTTCTTTGTGGACGTCGATTATCTGAGTCAAGGCCAACGGCAGATGGTTATGGCACTCACTTTGGCTTTGATTATCGTGATGTTGATGATCTCCTTATTGAAAGCGGAGTGATTTTTAAGGCGCGGAATAAAGGTATGACACGATTTTATCGTATTATTGGATAATATTCTAAAGGTCAAGGTTATATAGGGGCTTCTATTTTTGTGTGGATCCATTTTATTTTGTATATTTTCCAGATTTCGGTGGTCTTTGACATCCTCCTAATAAATAAGACATTTGAGAGCTAGAGAAATCCGGCGAAACTACCGCAAGGATTTTTTTCCATGAAGAAGTCCAAAATTTTACCGAAGAGCAGATTGCGACTGCACTGACCAACGGTTCAGCTATGGCGAAGATTGTTTGCGACAGACATCAGCCACAGGCAACCCAGCGTCGCCTTCGGCCAAGATCGCCACAATTTGGCTTTCCGTGAACTTCGACTTCCTCATCCTCATCTCCTAAAAGGACGGAAGCCCCTATTTTCATCTTGCCGCTGCTTTGGGTAAGTCTACGCGTGCTGTCGGCTCAAATATGGATGTCCTGAGGCTGCTCCACGACAGCATAGACTTGCCACGGCATTTGTCTTCGCCCACAGCCGTGAGGACCATTTGAAGTTTCTCACCTAGCTGCCATAACATAACGAAGCTCATGCCCAAGTCCCCACCCTCCCAACCGCTGCTCTCCCAAGAAG
>JACCDG010711686.1_pt1 | contig 20967 bp, 21 predicted proteins | sample 7442471 | NCBI WGS metagenome assembly JACCDG01 (sample SAMN15323444, study PRJNA562643) | freshwater metagenome | isolation source: river surface water | place: USA:Blue River Watershed | collected 2017-08-17 | reverse complement strand
TGTCCGCAAACTGTCCGCAAAGTTTCTCGGTCGTTGGAGTTCAACGACATACAGACGAGAAGCATTCCTTCGAATCCCATCCTCTCCGCCACTTTTATTAGAGGCCCGGAGGCCCAGAGGCTCTGAGGCCCAGATGCCATTAACCGACCCTGGGATGGGGTGAGAACTCGTTCGGTGAGCCTTAAGGCGAACAGGCGATGCCGCAGGCATCGGGCGAGAGCCCGGAGCGAAGCGGAGCCAATCCCATCCTCTCCGCCACTTTAATTAGAGGCCCGGAGGCCCGGAGGCCCAGAGGCTCTGAGGCCCAGATGCCATTAACCGCCCTGGGATGGGGTGAGAACGCGTTCGGTGGGCCGTCAGGTGGCCGGGCGGTGTCGGGGTGAGGTGCGATTCAAGGGTCGCTCATGGATTTACATGCGTCAGGCCAGTGGGCATAAGGAAGTCCATGCTGCGTGCCCTGATGTTAGTTCCTTTGGCGGTGGTCTGCGCATCGGCGGCGGGGCAGTCGATCCGCGGGGTCTCTCCCTGGGCTTCGGGGGTCGGCGTCGCGGACCGGATTGCGGACCGTCCGGAGGACTGGCCGCTGCTCACGGAGCATTTCAGTCACGTGACGCCCGAAAACTGCATGAAGCCGGTCGCGGTCCAGCCGGAGGAGGGACGATGGAACTTCGGGCAGGCCGACCGCTTCGTGGCCTTCGCGGAGTCGAAGGGGCTCAAGGTGGTCGGACACTGTCTGGTCTGGGCCAAGGACGACCGCACGCCGCCCTGGTTCTACCGCGACGGAGACAAGGAGGCCTCCAAGGAGCTCCTGCTCGCACGCATGAAGACGCACATCGGGACGGTGGTCGGACGTTACAAGGGCAGGATCGCGGAGTGGGACGTGGTCAATGAAGCGCTCGATGACGGCAAGTCGGAGCTGCGGGAATCGGGCTGGACCCGCCTCGCCGGCGAAGAGTTCATCCTCCGGGCCTTCGAATGGGCGCACGCCGCCGACCCGGCCGCGATGCTCGTCTACAATGACTACAACGACGAACTGGACGGCAAGCGGGAGAAGATGCTCGGGCTGGTCGGCCGGCTGAAGGCGCGCGGAGCGCCCGTCCACGCGGTCGGACTGCAGGGGCACTATGAGATCGACCGCGTGCCCTACGAGGCGCTCGAGAAGACGCTGGCCGCCCTCCGCAAGCTGGGCCTGAAGGCCGTCGTCTCCGAACTGGACATCGACGTCATTCCGCGCGGCCGTTGGTGGGCCGACGGCGGCAGGCACCGCGCCGAGATGGCCAGGATCAATCCCTACGCGGACGGGTGTCCGCCGGAGGTCCTCGCCCGCCAGGCCGAACAATACGCCCGGCTCTTCCGTCTGTTCCGGCAGTATGAGGACGTCATCGCGCGCGTCTCATTCTGGAACCTTCACGACGGACAGAGCTGGCTCAACAGCTTCCCTTGGAAGCGCGTGAACCACCCTTTGCTGTTCGACCGTCAGGGCAGTCCCAAGCCCGCCTTCACCGCCGTGATCAAGGAGCTCGCCGCGCCGAGGTCGCCTGGCTCCCAGGTGACACGGTGACGGGACCCGATTCTTCCGTCAGATAGCCCGGGCCAAGGCCAGGTCCTTGGCGGTGAGCCTGCCGGCGTCGTGGGTGGTGAGGGAGACGGTTACGCGGTTATAAGAGATTGCGACGTCAGGATGGTGTCCTTGGGCCTCGGCGGGGCCGACGAGTCCGTTGACGAACGCGACCGCGGCGGGAAAGCCGGAAAAGACGTAGGTGCGACGCAGCGATCTGCCGTCAGTGGTCCATCCGGGCAGGGAGGGCAGGGCCTGGTCGATTTCGGCGGGGGTGAGGAGCATGGGCGGAAGGGGTGCGGGCGAAACATTGTTCGCTTCGGGGTTTTAAATGAGCATCATTATGATTTTCAACCGTATGCACCGGCATTTCTCCCCCGCCTTCGTTGCGCTGCTGATCTCAGCGACGTCGTTCGCGGCAGAGAAGGCCCCGGACAAGGCCCCGGCCGCCGAAGACAGCGGCTGGGTCACGTCCGCGATCAAGGCCCCCGGGGTCACGCACCACTTGTTCCGGTCGGCGGCGATGAAGTGCGAAGTCAGCTACCACCTTTACCGGCCCGCCGCCTACGAGCAGGAGCAGCAGGCGCGTTTTCCGGTCCTCTACTGGCTGCACGGATCAGGCGGAGGCCAGCAGGGCATAGCGCCGCTGGCGAAGTTATTCGACGAAGCCATCCAGTCCGGCAAGGTGCGTCCGTTCCTCGTGGTGTTCGTGAACGGGCTGCCGCAGGGCATGTACGTGGACTGGAAGGACGGTTCGACGCCGATCGAGACGATGATCATGAAGGACCTGCTGCCGCATGTGGACGCGACCTGGCGCACGGTCGCCACGCGTGAAGGCCGCATGCTCGACGGGTTCAGCATGGGGGGCTACGGCGCCGCCCGGCTCGGCTTCAAGTTCCCCGAGGCCTTCCGCGCGGTCTCAATCCTGGGCGCGGGTCCGCTCGACCCTGATTTCGAACGGACGCCGCGCGCCAACCCGCGTTCCCGCGACGGGCTGCTGGAACGGGTCTACGGTGACCGCCAGTATTTCCGCGAGGTCAGTCCCTGGGAGATCGCGAAGCGCAACGCCAAGGCCGTCGCGAAGGACTCCCTGGTCCAGATCGGCGTCGGGGACAAGGACGGCACCTATTCGCTCAACGTCGAGTTCCATGAGCACTTGACGAAGCTCGGCGTCCCCCATGCCTGGCATCCGCTCAAGGGCGTCGAGCACAGTCCGTTGCGCACGCTGCAGGCGCTCGGAGAGGGGCAGTGGGAGTTCATGCGCAAGGCCTTCGGGAAGCCCGTGGCCGGCTCCGCATCCGGCGGCCCGGGACGGTGACCTCAGCGGGCTCGGTCCTGCCAGACCCACTCAAGCGCCTGAGGCAGGAGCTGGGGGCGGGCGTTGCCCACGCCATGACCGGAGTCGAGGCAGTAGAGGTACTGGTAGCGGTACCCCTTGTCGCGGAGGACTTTCGCCATGCGGTGATTGGCCTCCACCCAGTCGTGCATGCCGTCGCGCATGACGTTGGGGTTGAAGTTGTCGCGGTCGCCGACGCACATCCAGATCCGCAGGGGCTTACGCGGCGCGGCGGGGATGAGCGTGGTGTGGTAGCCCCAGGCGCCGTCAGGGGTCTCAGGATTGAAGGGCCACTGCTGGTTGACGAAGGTGCCGGAGAGCGAGATCACGCGACGCCAGAGGTCGGGCCGGTACCACGCCATGGTGAAGGCCGCCGCCGCGCCGGAACTCACGCCCATCGTGGCGCGCATCTCTGGGTCCCGGGTGAGACGGACGCCGGCGTTCTTCTCCACGAGCGGCAGCACCTCCTCCTCGATGAACTCGGCGAAGAGCGGCGAGAGGGTGTCGTATTCCTTGCCGCGCTCATGGCCCTGGGCGTCGCCGCCGCCGTTGGCGATCATCACGCACACCAGCGGGGGGATGCGTCCGGCGTGGATGAGGTTGTCGAGGATGCGCACGAGGTTCTGGTCGGCCTTGCCGATGCCGGGCCCGTCGTGCGTGACGAGCAGAGGTGAGACGTCGCCCGCGCGATGTCCGGCGGGCACGTAGACGGTGATCGCCCGGCGGTAGTCCACGTTGCGGATCTGGACGATCAGGGTCTTGGGGTTCTTCGGGTCGGGCACGCCGAACTCATCGCGCGCGATGCCGGGGTTGAAACGGCGGCAGTCCTTCGAATCCATGACGAACTGCGTCACGCGACCCTTGGGTGCGGCGGGGTTCTCCTTGGTCGCCTCGGCGGGGACATACTGCGGGCCCACGAGGTAATCGCCCTCGGCGTCGACGGGCGGGACGGCGCCAGGCTTGTCGTCGAGGCGGACGAACTTCGGCGCGCCCGGGCCGTCGAAGGGACGGGTCGGCGGCTGCGGCTTGGCCGGGGCGGACTTGGCCTTCTTCTTGTCCTGCTGCTGGGCGGGCAGCGGGCAGGCGGCCGTGAGGAGCAGGCCGAGGGCGAGCAGACGGAGCGGGGTCATGCCCCGTGTATCTCCCGCGGGCCGCATCCGGGCGAACCTAAACTGCCCGCCCGTGCTTGCAACGTGCCGCGGTCGCGGGACAGACTGCGCGACCCCCATGAACCCCCGCATCCTCGCTCTGCTCGCCCTCGCCGTCGGACTCACCGGCTGCGCCAATTACGCCGTCCAGCCCGTGCTCCATCCCGGCACGGAGAAGCGGCATGAGTCCTTCAACGAAATCTCGAAGAAGGGCGAGGCGAAGCTCGTCTTCCTGGGCGACTCCATCACCCACGGCTGGGACGGCAGGGGCAAGGCCGTCTGGGCGAAGACCTGGGCGCCTCTCGGCGCCGCCAACTTCGGCATCGGCGGCGACCGCACGGAGCACGTCCTGTGGCGCCTCGACAACGGCAACTTCGACGGACTGAAGCCGAAGCTCGTCGTGCTCATGATCGGCACCAACAACACCGGACACCAGGGCCGCCCGCAGAAGGAGCTCGACGGCGCGGTGTACCGGTGCACCCCGCAGCAGACCGCCGAGGGCGTGAAGGCCATCCTCGGACGTCTCGAGGCCAAGTGCCCCGAGGCCAAGGTGCTGGTGCTCGCGATCTTCCCCCGCGGCCCCGACCGCAACGACGCCTTCCGGCGCCAGAACGAGGAGGCCAACGCCATCATCCGCACCTTCGCGGACGGCAAGCGCGTGCACTTCCTGGACATCGGCGACAAGTTCCTCGAGCCCGACGGCACGCTTTCGCAGTCCATCATGCCCGACCTCCTGCATCCGAACGAGAAGGGCTACGAAATCTGGGCCGCGGCCCTCGAGCCCAAGGTCAAGGAGCTGCTCAAGTAATCGCCGTCCGCAGAGTGACGACCAGGGCCGCCTCTTGGGCGGCCCTTTTGTCTGACGCCCGATCCCCGGCCGCGTCAGCGGGCCAGCCAGCCGCCGTCCACCGCCAGACTCTGGCCGGTGATGAATGAGGCCGCCGGCGAGGCCAGGAAGAGGATCGCCGCGGCGACTTCTTCGGGGCGGCCCAGTCTGCCGAGCGGGTGCATCGCGACGATGCCGCGCCGCGCCTCGGTGTCTCCCTGTCCGAGGGCCCGGTCGATCATCGCGGTCTGGATGGCGCCCGGCGCGACCGCGTTCACGCGGATGCCGTCCTTGGCTCCCTCCAGTGCGGCCGCCCGAGTCAGTCCTTCGACCGCGTGCTTGCTCGCCACGTAGGCGGCGCAGGACTCGATGCCCACGTGTCCGGCCACCGAGCTCACGTTGACGATGGCTCCGCCGCCCGAACGCCGGAGCGCAGGCATCTCGTGCTTGAGGCACCAGAGCACCCCGGTCGCATTCACTGAAAGCGTGCGGTCGACGTTCGCGGCGGTCTGACGCTCGAGGGTGAGCCCCTGGTCGCCCTCGGTCCCCGCGTTGTTCACGGCCGCATCCAGACGGCCGAAGGCCTCAAGCGCCGCCTGGACCGCCCTGGCCGCGCCCGACTCCTCGGCATGATCGGCGGCCACGAACCGCGCCTCGGCCCCCGCGGCCCGCAGCGCCGCCATGAGCGCATCGCCGGCCTTGGCGTCGAGGTCCGTCACGACCAGCCGGTAGCCGGCCTGCGCGAAGGCGAGCGCGGTCGCCTTTCCGATGCCGGCGGCGGCTCCGGTGATCAGGACGACGGGCTGGGGACTCATCGTCTGATGCTCTCAGCGGAAAGGGCGGGTGTCAAAGGCCGCCTTTCGCCGCCGGGGCTTCAGCTCCGGCCGAGCGTGGCCATGTCGATGACGAACCGGTAGCGCACGTCCTGCCGGACCATGCGGTCCCAGGCCTCGTTGATCTTCTCGACGGGGATGAGCTCGATGTCGGAGACGATCCCGTGCTTGGCGCAGAAATCCAGCATCTCCTGCGTCTCGGCGATGCCGCCGATGCACGAGCCGGTGAAGTTGCGGCGCGGCATGATCACGCTGAAGGCGTGCACGGAGAGGGGTTTCTCGGGCACGCCCACGAGGCAGAGCGTGCCGTCCACCTTGAGCAGCGCGAGGTAGGCGTTGAGGTCGTGCTGCGCGGACACGCAGTCGAGGATGAAGTCGAGCGAGCCGGCCCGCGCCGCCATGGCGGCGGGATCGGTCGACACCACGACTTCGTGCGCGCCGAGGCGCAGGCCGTCCGCGACCTTGGCGGGGGAGGTGGTGAAGAGCACGACGTGCGCTCCGAAGGCGCGGGCGAACTTCACGCCCATGTGGCCGAGGCCGCCCAGTCCGACGACGCCGACCCTCTGTCCGGCGCCGACCTTCCAGTGCTTCAGGGGGGAATAGGTCGTGATGCCGGCGCAGAGCAGCGGCGCGGTGGCGGCAAGGTCCAGTCCGGCGGGCACGCGCAGGGTGAAGGCCTCGTCGACGACGATGCGTGAGGAGTAGCCGCCGTAGGTGTGGCCTCCGAGGTGTCGGTCCGGGCTGTTGTAGGTGAAGGTGGCGCCCGTCTGGCAGAACTGCTCGAGGCCCTTGCGGCAGCTCGGGCAGGCGCGGCAGGAGTCGACCATGCAGCCGACGGCCCCGACGTCGCCGGCCTTGAGTTTCGTCACCTTGGCGCCCACGCGGGTCACGCGTCCGATCACCTCGTGCCCCGGCACGCAGGCGTAGACCGTGCCCGGCCATTCTCCGCGGGCCGTGTGGACGTCGGAGTGGCACACGCCGCAGAAGAGCACGTCCATCTCCACGTCCGTCGGCCCCGGCTCGCGGCGGGGGATCTGCAGCGGGGCCAGCTTGGAGGAGGCGGAGGCGGCGCCGTAGGCCTTGGCTTGGGTGGGCATGCCGTGAGGGAAACCGGCCGCCCCCGTAAGGCAAGCCCGGCCCCGGTCAGCGGAGTTCGGTGAGCTCGATGCGGTCGTTCCGGCGCTCCAGCACGAGCACGCAGGATTCACCCGCCTGCTTCTTGACCGAGAGCGTGCGGGGGACGATGACGAAGCGGTTGTGATAGCTGGTGTGGTAACGACCGATGTCGATGACCCCCTGGTAGGCATCCTCGCCGGACTCATGGATGGTCAGTTCAAATTCTCCAGTCACACCGTCCGGTGACTCCTTGGGCCGGTGGGTGAATTCATAGCGGTCGAGCTTCTTGGCCCGCATCACCAACGTCGCGGCCTCGATGTCGTAAGCGACGCGCGTGGCGGCGTCGGTCAGGAAATCGCAGCCGGCCAGGGCGACGGCGCAGACGAGGACGGCCAGAGTTCGCATGAGCCCATTTTCGCGGACGAGGGCGCAGTGGCAAGGCGGGGTTGTCAAACGGCCCCGACGGGGTTGTATCCGTCCATGCGCCTCCTGTCCCTGCTCCTCGTAGCCGTAGCCGCTTTCGCGGCCGACGCCCCGCCTGCCGGCTCACTCATCGTCAGCACCCCGTTCGACCAACCGCAGGGTCCGACGCGCAAGCGGCCCATCAACGGCTGGAACGCGGCCATCGGCGAGTGGTCGGTGAAGGACGGCGCGCTCTTCGGCGATGAGCTCAAGGAGGACAATCATCACTCCTCGTGCACCTACAAGGTGGACGCGGGCGGCATCGTGATCCAGGCGCAGTTCCGTCTGGGCGGGGCGCAGTATCTCGCCTTCGGCTGCCGTGACACGGTGGCCCCGAACCTGCACCTGGGCCGGACGTTCGTGAGCAAGGACGGCTTCTGGATCACGCACATGAGCGGGATCTCGAAGACGACCAAGTCCACCAAGATCGCCGAGCTCAAGACGCCCATTGATCCCGCCAAGTGGCACGACATCCGCATCGAGATCGTCGGCGAAAAGTACCGCGTGCGTCTTGACGACAAGGAGCTGGAGGCCGCGCACCCCCGCTTCAAGGATCGCAAGGGCCTCGTGGCGCTCATCACGAAGGGACAGGGCGCGGCCTTCCGTCAGGTCACCCTGAATCACGCGCCCGAGGCCCGCTGAAGCGTGGCTGCGCCCGAGTCAGTCCGTCTCCTCGAGGTCGCCGGCCCTGACCTCGCCCCTTGGATTCCCGCGCTCGGGGAACTGCGCATCCGCGTCTTCCGCGAGTTCCCCTATCTCTACGACGGGGACGCGGCCTATGAGCGTGAATACCTCTCGGTCTACCTGCGGAGCCCGCGCTCGCTGGCCGTCCTCGCGCTGTCGCCCGAAGGAGCGCCCCTCGGAGCCACCACCTGCCTGCCGCTCGCGGACGAGCAGGAGGCCTTCCGCGCCCCCTTCCGGGCGGCCGGGCTGGATCCCGCCGACTTCCTCTATCTCGCCGAAAGCGTGGTGCTGCCGGAGCACCGCGGGCGCGGCCTGGGGCGGCAGTTCTTCACCCGAAGAGAGGCGCATGCGCGCCGGCTCGGCCTGAACTCCGCCGCCTTCTGCTCCGTCGACCGCCCCGCCGACCATCCTGGGCGGCCTGCGGGCTGGAAGCCCCTCGACGCCTTCTGGTCCGGCCTCGGCTACGTGCGCCGCCCCGGACTGCGGGCCGTTTTCCCTTGGAAGGAACTGGGCGAGACGCAGGAATCTCCCAAGACGCTCACCTTCTGGACCCGCACATGGCACGACTGAAGCTCGATCTCCGCACCTTCGACGTCGGCGCCGCCGTGCCGAACGCCGAGGCGTTCGTCGACCGCGTCGTCGCCCAGGTCGAGGAGTCTTGGGACGCCGGCGCCGACGTCGTGGTGCTGCCCGAGTTCCTCTGGCTGGGTCTGGAGCGGTTCGTGAAAGGGAAGGGCGCGCTGCGCGCCGTCGCCGGGCTCTTCTGGGCCGGACTCTGGCCCGGAGTCGCCCGCAGGCTGTCCCGCAAGGGGAAGTCCGTCGTGCTCGGCACCGCGCCTTACCTCGACGCCCGCGGACGCCTGCTCAACCGCGCGCCGATCCTAGCGGGCGGCAAGCGTCTGCATCAGGACAAGCTCCACCTCACCCCATGGGAGAAGGCTTTCTCGCCCGGTGACGGCGTCAGGCCCTGGACGTTCAAGGGAGCCCGCTTCGCCGTGGTCACCTGCCTCGACATCGAGGTGCCGGAGATCGCCGCCGCGCTCCGCGGGAGGGGGATCGACGTCATTCTGGTCCCGAGCGCCACCGAGACCGTGCTCGGCGTCGAACGGGTCGGACGCTGCGCCGACGCCCGTGCGGTCGAGCTCTGCTGCCACGTGGGCGTGGCCCACCTCGTCGGCAGGGCGGAATCCGAGCTGGTGGATGACAACGTCGGCCGCGCGGCCTTCTTCTCGCCTTCCCAGTCGGCCTTCGCCGGCTCCTTCCGCCATCTTTCCGTGCCCGTCGCCCGACGTGGCGACCACGTCCTGTCGGTTTCGGCCGATGTGGCCGCCCTGCGTCGCGCCCGGGCCGCCCGGGCCGAGACCAATCCCGCCCGCCTCCGGGCCGGACGCGTCCGAGTGATTTCCTGAAAGCCCATGAAGCTCATCCACGACTATTACCGCATCTTCAACGCCGGCGACCGTCCGGCGCTGCTCGCGCTCCTGCATCCCGACATCGTGCACGAGATCAACGAAGGGGCCGTGGAGCGGGGCGTGGAGGCCTTCCGCGCCTTCCTCGGGCGCATGGACCGCTGCTATCGTGAGCAGGTCGAGGACCTTGTCGTCTTCAGCGGACCTGACGGCTCCCGGGCCGCGGCGGAGTTCTACATCAACGGCCAGTATCTCGTCACCGACGAGGGCCTGCCTCCCGCCAACGGACAGAAGTACCGCCTGCGTGTCGGCGCCTTCTTCGAGATCAAGGACGGCAAGGTCGCCCGCGTGACGAACTACTACAACCTCGCCGAGTGGATGCGGCTCGTCGGGGCCTGAGAGGCTTCAGCGTCGGACGATCTCCGAAGTGCCGTCGGCGCGGCCCGTCACGTCGTAGTTCTCGCCCCGGAAGCGCACCCGGCGCACGGTGAGAGAAGGCCATCCCTTGGGCAGCCGGGGCTCCGCCCGCAGGCCGTCCGGTCCGGCCTTGAGGCCGAGGAAGCCGTGCACGAGGAACGTCGGCACCAGCGCGCTCTCGAAGAATTCATGGTCGAGTCCCAGTCCGCCGGCCGTGCCGCCCCCCTGCATCGTCCCGCGTCCGGGCTTGGCATAGTAGGCGCGGTAGCCGCCCTCGGCCTGCGTCTCACGGAACCAGGCGTTGATCTCCTTGAGACGGCGCCACGCGTCGTCGGGGCCGTTGGTCCGCAGGCGCGCCATCAGGTCGTAGTAGGAGAAGCCGAACACCGCGCCGCCGTCCTGCACCTGTCCGCCCCACGGGATCGAGTCCGGCCGGCTCCAGGCCCAGACGTAGTCCTCGACATTGCGCCGCGTCGTCGCGCGGGGACCGAAGCGCCAGCGGAAGACGTCCGCGCCCTGCGAGGTGTCCCCCTCGACCGTGCGCCGTCCGTCGATCCAGTCCATGATGGCGCGCGCCTGGGGGGCGGTGGCGAAGCCGTAGCTGACCGCCTCCTCGTTAAGGAACGTGAAGCCCCAGTCGTGGCTCGCGCCGGTGAGGTCGCGCCAGCCGATGAAGCGTCCCCTGGCCTCGTCCCAGAAGAACTTGCCTCCCCGGTCGCGGATGTCGTCGGCGATCTTCCTCAGGTCCTCCGCGCCGAGACCGGCGGGAGGCGCGGGCAGGGCGTCCTCCTTCCGGGCGGCGACCCAGGATTCGATTTCAGCCATGCGGCGGACCGCCTGCCACTGGTAGAGCGTGGCCAGCGCGTCATCGCCTCCGAAGGGAAGCAGGTCCCAGTAGTTGTTGCCGACGCCCAGCCCGATGCGCGGATGCGTCTTTCCGTCGGGTCCGCGCGCGAGTCCGCTGCGGCCGTCATGTCCGACCCAGCGGACCCGTACGCGGCCCAGCTCGCGCACCTGGAACTCCTTCAACGACCATGCCAGGGCCTGCCGCATCCGCGCGAGATTCTGACGGAGGAACTCCGCGTCGCCCGTCCAGGCGAAATAGTCCGCGCAGCCTTCCAGATAGCTGGCGTTGGTGATCGGGTGGCGCGTGTCGACCGCCGTGATGACCGACTTGATCCGGATCTCGGCTCCCTTGGCCGCGGGAAAGCGCAGCCGGAGTCCGGCGAGCAGGCCGCCGTAGCCGCGCTGCCGGTAGAGCGGCACGTGCGCGAAGTCCGTCCGGGTCAAGTCCGCGCGCGGAGGAAACGGGGCTGAGCGCGATTCGTCCCATCCTGGCTCGCCGTCGTAACGCCAGGAGACCGTCGGGGTGCGGTCCGCCGCGAGCCCGAGCGCGGACCATTCGATGCGCGCGAACGGCGCGACCACCGTGCCGCAGCGAAAGGGCGGCGTGGCGACCGTGACGACCTCCTCCGTGGCCTTGAGCCGCAGTCCGTGCTCGGGGTCGATGCCGATCACCTCCGCGCCGCCGATCGCAAAGCCCGAGGCGTCCGCCAGCGGCTGCAGTTTGAAGATCTGGACGGCCCAGGCCTCGTGGTGCGTGGAGAAGTGGAACCCCTTGCCGGTGCTCTGCTGCCAGGCGGGGAAAGGCCAGCCGTCGCCGTGGGCCATCCCGCGGTGCTGCTGCATCGCGACGTAGCCCTCGTGGTCGATCCGCTTGTGGAGCAGCGAGCCCCGGTAGCCCTTCGCCGAGGCCTCGTCCTGCCAGAGCATCGCGTGCGGCATCCAGCGGTCCCAGAGCGTGCAGAGCGCGTAGCCGGGCGACCGCACCGCATGGAGGGCGCGCATCGCCTCAAGCGTGCGCATCTCCTCCTCCTGTCCGGGGACCTCGAACGTCGGGACGGCGGTCGCGTGGACGGCGCCCAGGAGCAGGCATGCGGTCAGGGGCGTGCGCACGGCCTCCTTGTTCCGTGCCGCGGAGACGTTGGCAAGCCCTCAGTCGGCGCCGACCTCAGAGCTTGGACCAGCCCTGCCAGACGAACAGCAGCCCGAGGACGATCAGCAGCGCCGACGAGACGTAGGGGGCCTTGCGGGCCGAGCGGCTGAGCCAGCTGGAGCGCTCGGAGAGCTTCTTCATGCCCCAGGCCGCCAGAACCCCCACCGTGATCATCGTGAGCGCGAGGCCTGCGCTGAACGAGGCGACCATCGCGAACCCGAGGGTGAATTCCTTGAGCTGCAGGCAGATGAGCAGGATCGAGACCGCCGCGGGGCAGGGCATCAGTCCGCCCGTGATGCCGAAGAGCACGATCTGGCCCGTCGTCACGTCGCGTCCCGCGAAGCGCCGGCGGATGTCCTCGGCGTGGGCGCGGGCGTGCGCGTCCTCGAACTCCTCGTCGTCATGCGAGTGGGCGTGCCCGTGGCCGTGGTGACGGTGGTGATGCGCCTCCTCCTCGCGCAGGCGCATCATCGTCCACACCGCCATGCCCACCACGATCACCCCGCTGACGAGCAGGAAGTAAGGTTCGGTCGTCTCGACGTTCCAGTGGTCGCCGTAGGAAAGCGCCAGCGCCGCCAGCACCCAGATGACCAGCGAGTGGGAGACCGCCGCGCAGAGTCCGAGGAGCGCGGCCTGGGTCACCGTGCCTCGCACCGCGATGATGAACGCCGCCATCATGGTCTTCGAGTGACCCGGCTCCAGCCCGTGCAGGGCCCCCAGCAGGATGGCCACCGGCACGTAGAGCCAGGCGTCACCGGCCCCTTTTTGAATCAGCTGGCTGAAGTCCATTTTTGAGCAAAAATGCACTCCCGGGCCCTTCGGGGCGAGTTTCAAGAACTGGTCGGTTTTATTTGCAAATTTCTGGCGTTAGTTAACTTCCGCCCGAATGCCTATGCCTGACGACGGAGGTCATACTTCGCCGCCCCGCGGGGCTGAGCCCATTGCCGGGTCGGCGGAAGCCGAACTGCTCGAGTTCCTCGGACGTGCCGTGGGAGTTCCCGTGGCCGCGGAGGACGCTCGCCGGAAGTGGCTGGCCATCGCCGGTCAGAGTGAGCCGATGGAGCGTCTCATCGCCGCGGCCCAGCCCTTGGGACTGCTGCTGGTCCCTGTCCGGCGCCGTCTGGCCGAACTCATCTGGAGCGCCCGGGACGCCCAGCCCGTGGTCTGTCGCGACGCGCGCTCCGGCCGTTGGATCGTGGTGCGCGGCCACGGCTTCTTCCGCGCCAAGGTCGTGCGCCCGGACGAATCCGAACTCTCCGTTTCCGTCAGCCGTCGCGCGCTCGCCGCGGAGCTCGGCCTCGGCGGGCCCGAGGACGAAGTCGAGGCCCTGCATGTCGCGCCCGTGCTGCCGGCCCAGGGCCTGAGCGGACGCGAAGGCGCCTCCGAGTCCTCGTTGCTGCCCGGCTTCCTGCTCCGCCGTCCCGTCGATGGGCACGAAGTTTCGCCGGCGGCGAGATTCATCGGCCTCCTGCGGCCCGAGCTGGCCGACGTCGGCACGCTGTTGGTGTTCAGCCTCATCACCGGCCTGCTCTACCTCGCCGTGCCCCTCGCCGTGAACGGCCTCGTGAGCAACCTGGCCTTCGGCACCCAGTCGGCGCCCTTCCAGCAGGCGCTGCTCTTCATCGCCGCGGCCCTGTTCGGGTGCCTCCTGCTCTCCGCCGTCATGCGCGGCCTCCAGTACCTCGTGGCCGAGCACGTCCAGTGCCGCATCTTCGTCCGCGTGGCGGCCGACATGGCCTGGCGCCTCCCGCGGGTCCGGGCCGAGTCGGTCGACGGCGAGCACGCGCCGGAGATGGTCAACCGCTTCCTCGACGTCGTGACCGTGCAGAAGAGCACCTCGCTCCTGCTGCTCAACGGCATCAACATCGTCATCGGCGCCCTGATCGGCCTGGTCGTCCTCGCCTTCTACCATCCCTTCCTGCTGGCCTACATGGTCGTGATGCTGCTCGCGATCGCGCTCATCATCTTCGTGATGGGGCGCGGCGCCGTGCGCACGAGCGTCGCCGAGTCCCGCGGCAAGTACGCGGTGGTCAACTGGCTGGAGGACGTCGCCCGCTATCCGCGCCTCTTCAAGGGGCCCGGCGGCTACGCCCTCGCGGCCGAGCGGGCCGACCGGCTCGCCCGTTCCTACCTCGCCCATCGCGCCGCCCACTTCCGCATCCTCATGCGCCAGATCGGCGGCCTGCTGGCGCTGGAGGTGCTCGCGAGTTCCGCGCTGCTCGTCGTGGGCGGCAGCCTCGTCCTGAGCCAGCAGCTCACCCTCGGCCAGCTCGTCGCGGCGGAGCTCATCGTGAGCGCCGTCGTCGCCTCCATCGCCAAGCTGGGCAAGCAGTTCGAGGCCTGGTACGACGCGCTCGCCGCCGTCGACAAGCTGGGTCATCTCGTCGACCTCGAGACCGAACGCGTCGACGGCGACGTGCCCGCCGCGGAGTCCTCCGCGGGCGCCGCGGTCTCCGTGCGCGCGCTCAGGCACGCCTATCCCGGCGGACGTGAAGTCCTCCGGTCGCTCGATTTCGACGTCGCCGCCGGCGGGCGGCTCGCCGTCACCGGACCGCAGGGCAGCGGCTGCAGCACCCTGCTCGACCTCCTCGCCGGCATGCGCGAGCCTTCCGGCGGAGCCATCCTCGTCGACGGACTCGACCTCCGCGCCTGGAGCCTGGAGGCGCTCCGCTCCAAGGTGATGCTCCTGCGTTCCCAGGACATCTTCAACGGCACCGTCGCCGACAACGTCGGGCTGGCCCTTCCCGGCGTGGGCATGGAGCAGGTGCAGGCCGCGCTCGCGCGCGCCGGCCTGCTCGACGACGTCCTCGCGATGCCCCAGGGGCTCGCCACTCCGCTCGTCACCGGCGGCCTGCCGCTCTCGAGCCGTCAGCGCAACCGCCTCCTCGTCGCCCGCGCGCTGCTCCTCCGCCCCCGCCTCCTGCTCCTCGACGAGCTGCTGGACGGACTCGATCCGGCGACCTCGGGTGCCATGCTGGACATCATCCTCGACCCCGCCTGCGACTGGACCGTGGTGGCCGCCACCCGGGATCCAGCCGTGGCCTCAAGATTCCCGTCCCGCCTTTCCCTGCAGGCCTCCGCCTCATGAACCGCGACGATCCCGACCACGTCTTCCCCCTGCGCGGCCGCCTTCCGGCCCTGGCCCGGGCCGGCGCGGCCCCGACGGTGCGCGTCATCGCGCGCGCCAGCGCGGCGCTTTTCGGGCTCTTCCTCCTGGCGATCTGGTTCCTCCCCTGGCAGCAGTTCGTGCGCGGGACGGGGCGCGTCATCGCCTTCGATCCGCTGGAGCGTCGCATCAACGTCGAGGCGGCCGTCGCCGGGCAGGTGCGGCGCCTGCACGTCGTCGAGGGCCAGAAGGTCAAGGCGGGCGACCCCGTGGCGGAGATCCAGGACAACGACCCGAACCTGCTCGCCAACCTCCGCCTCCAGCGCGAGGCGCTCATCGCCCGCCGGGCCGCGGCCTCCCAGCGCATCGAGGACCTCGACCAGCAGGCCCGTCAGCTCGAGATCGCCCGCGGGCAGGCCGCCGACGCCGCCCGGCAGCGCGTGGCCGCCGAGAAGATCACCGCCGAGACCGCGGTGCTCAACTTCAACCGCACCCGTGAGCTCAAGGCGGCCGGACTCGTCTCGCAGCGCGACTTCGAGGTGGCCCTGCAGGTGCGCGACAGTTCGGCCTCCAACCTGGCGGCCGCCGAGGCCACTTACGGACGCACCGAGAGCGAGTTCAACGCCACCATCTCAGGGATCAAGGCCCAACGCGGACTCGCCCAGTCCGAGCTCGCCTCGGCGGAGCGGGACATCGGCGCCCTCGAGGTGCAGATCAGCCAGAACCAGCGCCAGCTCGTGGCCGCGCCCCGCGACGGCGTCGTGCTGTCCGTGCAGGCCACCGACGGCACGTATCTCCGCCCGGGCTCGCCGATCTGCGTGATCATCCCCGAGACCGACAGCCGCTTCGTGGAGCTGTGGCTCGACGGCAACGACATGCCCCTGGTGCATCCGCGCGTCACCCGTCCGGACGGCAAGGTCGAGCCCGGCAGCGAGGTCCGTCTCCAGTTCGAGGGCTGGCCCGCCATCCAGTTCGTCGGCTGGCCCAGCGTGGCGGTCGGCACGTTCGGCGGCGAGGTCGTCTTCGTCGACCCGGCGGGGGACGACGCGGGCCGTTTCCGCATCGTGGTCGCGCCGAAGCCCGACGTGCGCGTGGTCGACGGCCGCGAGGTCGCCGAAGGCTGGCCGGGCAACCGCTGGCTGCGTCAGGGCGTCCGCGCCAAGGGCTGGGTGCTGCTCCAGCAGGTGCCGCTCTGGAAGGAGATCTGGCGTCAGGTGAACGGATTCCCGCCGGTCGTGGCCGAGCGTGAGCCGGGGAAGGAGGCCGTCAGGTGAGGACGCTCGCGCTGCTGCTTGCCGCCTGGGCCTCGGCCGTCGAGCCGCTCAAGGTCGGCGAGGTCATCGCTTCGGTCGAGACGAAGTATCCTCCCTACCTGATGGCGCTGATCGAGCAGGACCTGGCCGCCGGAAGGCTGCGTCAGGCCTCCGGCGCCTTCGACCTGGGTTTCGTCGCCCGCGGCGGGTTCAACCCCGGCTCCTATTACGACGGTTCGAGCGGCGAGGTCACGTTCCAGCAGGCGCTGCCCTTCTGGGGTGCGGACGTCTTCGCGGGCTACCGCGTCTCCAGCGGCTTCCTCGCTGACTATGACAAGTCCCGCACGCAGGAGGACGGCGAGCTGCGCGCCGGCCTCAGGTTCAGCCTGCTCCGGGACGGCCCCATCGACCGTCGGCGCGCCGACCTCTGGAAGGCCAGGCTCGAGCGCGAGGCCGCCGATCCGTTCATCCGCCGGCAGCGCCTCGACGTCGTGCGCGCCTCGGCCCGCAGCTACTACCAGTGGGTCTCGGCCGGGCTGCGGCTGGGCGTCGCCGAGGAGCTGCACCGTGTCGCGCTTGAGCGCGATTCCGGACTGCGCACGCAGGCCGAGAAGGGCCTCGTGGCTCCGATCGTCGTGGTCGACAACGAGCGGCTCGTGATCAGCCGGCAGCTCGGCGTCGTGCAGGCGCGCCGCCGCTTCGAGGCCGCCGCCCTCGAGCTCTCGCTCTTCTTCCGCGGCTCCGACGACGCGCCCGTCGTGCCGGGGCGCGAGCGCCTTCCCCCCGCCTTCCCGGCGCACGTCCCGCCGACCGCCGCGGACGAGAGGGGGCAGGTCGACGCCGCGGCCTCCCGCCGTCCGGAACTCGGCCGCATCGCGCTGGTGCGCGAACGGCTGGAGATCGACCGGCGTCTGGCCGACAACGACACGCGGCCCAATCTCGACGTGACCGCCGGCGTCACGCGCAGTCTCGGCTCCGGACCCTACGCCGACCGCCGACAGGATGAGGCCGGCGTGGGCGTCGAACTCCGCCTGCCTCTGCAGCGTAATGAGGCCCGCGGGCGCCTGCAGGCGGCCGAAGCGGAACTGCGACGGCTCGACCGCGACGCCGCGTTCGCCCGGGACCGCATCGCCAACGAGGTCAGGGACGGACTTTCCGCCCTGCGCGCCGCCGCCGAGCAGATCGGACAGACCTCGCGCAACGTGGAGCTGGCCGACCGGCTGGCCGAGGCGGAGAAGCGCCGCTTCGAGCAGGGCGCGACCGACCTGCTGGCGCTGCAGATCCGCGAGCAGGCCGCGTTCGACGCCCGTTTCGCCGACGTGGAGGCGCGGGCCGACTTCTTCCGGGCGCAGGCCGATTACCGTGCGGCGCTCGGAGAGACGGACGGTTACTGAGTCCGGCCGGCCAATCATGGCTTGCCCGTGGCCGGGCTCCGTTAATCTGGCCGCATGCAGATCCTCAAGCCCGCGCCGCTGACCCTGGCCGATTTCCGCCGCCAGCTCGCCGCGCATGCCGCCGCCGGCCTCCGGTTCCGGCTCCCCACCGGCTCCTTGGCCCCCGTCCATGCCCACCTCACCGAGGTGGCGCGCGTCGAGAAGCGCTTCATCGACTGCGGCGGCACCGTGCGCACCCACGTCTCGGCCCGCGTCCAGCTCTGGGCGGCGGATGACACCGAGCATCGCGTCAGCTGCGGCAAATGCCTCGAGATCCTCGGCCGGGGCGCCGCCCTCATCGAGTCGGACGCCCTGCCGTTCGAGGTCGAACTCGACCTGCCTTACCTGAGCCTCTTCGAAGCCGTCGGCACGGCAAGGGAAGGGGATGAGCTCGTCGTCCTGCTCTCGCCCGTGAAGGCCGACTGCCTTGCGCCGGACGTCTGCGTGCCCTCCGCGTGCCGTCCCGGTTCCGGCTGCTGCTGACCTTATGTCCAAGCCCCTCGTCCTCATCCTCTGCACCGGCAACTCCTGCCGCAGCCATCTCGCCGAGGCCATCCTTCGCCGCGCCGCGGGCGACGTCGTGGAAGTCGCCAGCGCGGGCTCCAAGCCCGCCGGCTACGTGCATCCCGAGGCGCTCGCCGTCCTCAAGGAGATCGGCATCGACGCCTCCGCGCACCACTCGAAGCATCTCTCCGAGTTCCTCGGCCGGCAGGTGCACACCGTCATCACCGTCTGCGGCAACGCCGACCAGGTCTGCCCCGTGTTCCCGGGGCAGGTCGTGAGGCATCACTGGGGCTTCAGCGATCCCGCCCATGCCACCGGGACTCCCGAGGAGATCCGGGCCGAGTTCCGCCGCGTCCGTGACCAGATTCGCCTGGTCTTCGAGGCCTATGCCGCCGGATTGCGGCACCGGGCCTGACGCCTTGCCGTTGCCAACGGCTGCGCGGTCGGCCTAACTCGCCAGCATGGACATCCCCGGCTTCTGGACCGCCCTCGGGCTGACGCTCCTCGCGGGGCTGTCCACCGGCATCGGGAGCATTTTGGCCTTCGGGGCGCGCCGGGACAGCTACCGCTTCCTTTCGGTGTCCACCGGCTTCTCGGCGGGCGTCATGCTGTACGTCTCCTTCGTCGAGATCCTGCCCAAGGGCGGCAAGGCCCTGGCCGAGGCCTTCGGCGCGGGCGTCGGCGGCTGGCATCAGGCCGGCTGGTTCTTCGGCGGCATCCTGTTCATCGGCCTCATCGACTTCCTGCTCCCGCACGGCGACGATCCGCACGAGCAGCATGCGCCCGCCGAGGCGGCCCCCCTGCGCAAGGGGTCCGCGCCGCACGCGCCGCATCCTTTCCGTCTGCACCGCATGGCGCTCTTCACCGCGCTGGCCATCGCGCTGCACAATTTCCCCGAGGGACTGGCGACCTTCCTCGCCGCGCTGGAGGATCCGCACGTGGGCGCCGCCATCGCGATCGCCATCGCCCTGCACAACATCCCCGAGGGCATGAGCATCTCCGTGCCGCTCTATTACGCCACCGGCAGCCGCGCCACGGCCTTCCTGTGGTCGTTCCTGAGCGGACTCGCCGAGCCCGTCGGCGCGCTGGTCGGGTTCTTCGGCCTGCGCGCGATCATCGGCTCCGACGCTCCCGGACTGCCGCCCGCGGTCATGGGCGCCTCCTTCGCCGCGGTGGCCGGCATCATGGTCTTCATCAGCATCGACCAGCTGCTGCCCACCAGCCGCGCCTACGGCAAGGGACATGACAGCATCCTGGGACTGCTGGGCGGGATGGTCGTGATGGCGCTGAGCCTCCTGCTCTTCAAGGTCGCCTGAATCCGGCCAACAAGAAGGCCCGGCGGTTGCCGGGCCTTCGTGGGACGATGTCCGGGGCCTCAGGCCTTGGAGATCGAGGAGGCCTTGCCGTGCTCGGACTCGACCTTGACGGCCTTGCCGACGAGCTCCTTCACGCCGTCAGCGCCCTTGGTCTTGGCGGTGAGGGTGATCTTGGTCTCCTTGCCGGCCTTGTCGGCGACGACGACGACCTTCTTTTCAGCGTCGAAGGACTTGAGGGTGCCTTCGTTGGTCACGGTCTTGCCGCATCCGGCCTGGGCGGCGGCGGCGAGGGCGAGGGCGGAGAGGATGGAGAGGATGTTCTTCATGGGGGTGTGAGTAGGCGCTCATTACTGACCCGTCGGGACGCCCTTGGCAAATCACAATCTGGATTGAAGGAGCGGGGTGGCAGTTCATCGTCCGCGCATGCCCCGGACGCTCCAGGCCCTGAAAAACGCCATTTTAGGCGTCATATTGGGCTTTTCAGTCCAGCTTTGCGCCCATCCCGTCCCGGACGTGCCGGTGAGGGGCAGTTTCCTTTCAGGCGGTGACGCGGAAGTGACGATCGAGATCGACCCCCGCTGCTTCGAGGCCGATCCCGAAAAGGCGCCCTATTTCACCCCCCGGGAATTCGCCCTGGCCCCGACCGCGCGACGGGAGGAGCTCAAGCGTCTCGCCGCCGAATTCGCCGCCCGCAACGTCGAGTACCGCCTTGAGCCCGTCGGACGCGTCAGTCCGGAATTCAGTTTCGAGTTCACCGCCCCCGACGGACTGGCCGTCCGGCCGAACGACGAGGCGGTCGTGCTCACCGGCACCTGGCGCACCAAGGTGACCGCCGGCATCGCCGGATGGCAGGTGCGCTCCAAGGCGGAGAAGGGCCTGTCCGTCGTCGTCTCCAACGCGATCGACTTCGTCCCGCATCCGCGCGTCGCCGTGCTCTTTCCGGGCGAGGAGGGCTTCGTCCTCGACCTCGCGGGCGTCGCCTCGCGCGAGCCGGCGAAACCCAGGGCCGAGGGCGGCAAAGTCGAGGACGGCCTCGCGACTTTCGGCAGCTTCTTCCGGCAGGGCTTCGTGCATGTCATTCCCAAGGGATTGGATCACATTCTGTTCGTCCTGGGGGTGTTCCTCATGACCACGGCCTGGCGTCCGCTCCTCCTGCAGGTCACCGCCTTCACCCTGGCCCATTCTGTCACGCTGGCGCTGGCGACCTACGGCCTCCTGACCGTGCCTGCCCGCGTGGTCGAGCCGCTCATCGCGGCCAGCATCGTTTTCGTCGCCTGGGAGAACGTCTTCCGTCCGGCTTACTCACGAAGACGTCTGCTGGTCGTCTTCGTCTTCGGGCTCATCCATGGCCTCGGTTTCGCAGGGCCTCTCGGCGACCTCGCCGCCGCGACGGGTTCGCTCGGCGTGGCGCTGGTCGGCTTCAATTTCGGCGCCTTGGCGGGTCAGCTGGCCGTGATCGCGGCGGCCTGGCTCCTCACCTTCCGCATCACGGACGAGCAGGTGAGAAGGAAGTTCATCGTGATCCCGGCTTCCGCGCTCATCGCCCTGGCCGGGCTCTACTGGGCCTGCG
>JACCDG010132615.1_pt1 | contig 20970 bp, 22 predicted proteins | sample 7442471 | NCBI WGS metagenome assembly JACCDG01 (sample SAMN15323444, study PRJNA562643) | freshwater metagenome | isolation source: river surface water | place: USA:Blue River Watershed | collected 2017-08-17 | reverse complement strand
CTCGACAAAGTGCTCATCGTCAAACTTGAGCTCGCGCACGCACTTGAGCACCTTGCACTTGGCAACAGTGGAACGGTCACACTTGGTGCCGGCAGCCTTGGCCGCAGCGCGGGCAGCAACAAGAGCAGCCTGATCAGGCTCGTCGACCTCCTGAAGGGTCAAAGTCTCAGTGTAGGTCTTGCAGTCAAGCATGATGCGCTGCAGAGTGTGCAGGACCACCTCGTCAGAGATAGTCGAAATGCCCATCTCCTCAGTGGACAGCCACACGAGCACTGCAACACGGTGGATGAACTGCTCAATGAGCTCAGACAAGAACGCGCGCAACTCAGCCGAAACACGATTGCCCTCAAACTCGGGATGCTTGCTGATGACGTCAGTGCCAATGTTGCCAATGTAATAGGCGAAAGAGCTGTGGGAGTCACCCTCCTCGACATCGGGAGTGGTCTCCTGCGCGGCAGGCTGAGTGGCAGGGGCCGCAGTGGATTCAGTCGCCGGAGCAGGCTGAGCAGCGGACTTCTTGGCGCGCTTCGGCTTGGCCTCAGGGCAACGCTTGTAGATCTCCTTCTCACACTCGGACTTGATCTTCGTCATCAGCGCCTCAAGCTCCTGCGCAGCGGTCTCGGCGGCCACCTGATTGGCAGCGCGCTGGTAGACCTGCAAGGGCGAGAACAGGCAGAACAGCGGGCTCTTCTCAATGCCGGCAGACAGTGCATGCTTGACCTTGATGATCTTCTTCTTGTTGAGCAGAGCACTCGCCATGGCATGTTGGAAGATCTGGGAGACAATCTTCTCAACAACAACACCGAGGACCTGGGAGGCGCGCGGCGAGAAGCGCGACTTGGCATGCTGCAGGGCCTTGCGCTTGGCCTCAAGGTCGGCCTTCTGCGGGCCGAGAGTCGCAACGCTGGCGGAGAAAGCAGCGCGCTCAGCATCAGTGAGCGGCACATCGGACGTGGTGCCGTCCTCAGCCTTGTGCGACTGAGTACCCGCGGCAAGCGCGGCCTCGGCGACCTTCAGCTCACGCAACTTGGCCTCCAACGGGGCCAGAGCCTCAAGACAGGCGGAGTTCAGGGTGAGCGTGGCGAACACACGGCGCACGCGGGCAGTGGGAATGATCTCGCCATTGGCACGCGGCTTCTTCGCGGCCTTAACCTTCGGCACATCGGCGACAGGGGCGGATGCGGCCGTAGACGTGTTGTCGATAAGCACAACACCAGTAGAGGGGGCAGCCACTGCGGGAGCGGCAACGCGGCGACCACCACGGCGAGTGGCGGGCTTAAGAGTAACAGAGGGAGTCAAGTCGGCAGCGGATTCCATATCGGGCGGCGGATTATACCTGATATTTCCATATTGTTTATAACAAAATTATACACTGTCATAAATGCGAACAATACACATACATATTGCGATATGTATGTAAAAAAAATTATAGACACCAACACTACCTCCCGATAAATAGACTTAGTCTAACATTGGCACTTACACACTTTCACCCTGCGCACTATCAGCCGATAGGCTGACTCGTGATGGGTCGCTAGTCTGATCATCAACCAATACATCAAAATGCACATTTTCACTCTCCTGTTGAAAGTGAGCATCATGATCGCCGTCATCGCTCAATAGGTTAAGCAGATCTTGGTCGGTCTTGACGCCGGCGCTGGAGCTAGCGGCCATATCCAGCATTTTGCGGAGCTCTTCAGTCGTTGGCGGAGCAGGTTTTTGGACAGGTTGTACAGGTTGCGTAGGTTGCGAGACTGCAGGCTGCATAGTCGGCGAGACCGCAGGCTGTGCAGGTTGAGAGGCCGCGGGCTGGCTAGCATGTTCAGGCTGAGAAGCCGCAGGTTGTGCGGCAGCTTGTGATTGACTAGTCTGTTGACTAGTTTGTTGGCTGGTCTGTTGACTAGTTTGTTGGCTAGGTTGCGAAGTATCACCTTGACTTGTGGTGTTTTGGCCTAGGGGTGGACTGTTAGACGCCCCGCGCGGCCAGAAATACCACAGTAAGATAATCAGTACGACAACTACAACCGCGATAATAATCCACGTGGTTGTCTGCAGACCCCATAGTAGCCCGGGCTCAGCCGCGACAACTACACTGGTGATCATTTCTCCAGGCGCGTCAGCTGGCGGAGTTTGCGGACTCGCGACAGCAGACGGTCCGTCATGGATCATTGACTGATCAATTCTAGGCTTGATCGACACAGACATGTGAAACCGGATTTATTCAAATACGAAATTGATCGACGGGATAATATATACGAATTCGTATCAAAGTCCAATAGAAAAATGTCAGTGTCCGGCGCTACACGAGAATGTTTTTACAGGGTATGGAAAGAATACGTGGACGAGTATCGCAACTTGATTACATTAGTCGACGGGTACCGCGACGCAGTCGCTGCGGTTATTAAAGTGCCACCTATGCCTGAAGTGTTCTATCCCTATGTGCCACTTGATACCATTGATGAATATGAAGGTGTGCTTCAACAACAGCACACTATGAATGTGAATATCGTAATCCGCACGGAATTTGTGAACAATGATGGGTATCGCGCTAAATACACGTCGGCTGTCGTGCGCCCGATTGCGATAGACGACATTAAGCGGCGGTTAGCATCATGGCCTGGGTTTACTAGCGGCCTACAGGAGGATATTCGTCAAGTGGTTATTCGCGGGCTTGAACCTGACAAGTATTTCACTGAGTATGTGGCCTTCTTGCGAAAGTTTACGCCTGATAAACTGCATGTTTATATGTTGTGCGCGCTGCATGGTCGACCAGGTATTGCGGAGCTTATTGAGTTATATAAAGACGTCATCCTTGAGAGTCCGCTACATAAGCGAACCGGCGGCGACCCGATCCAGTTCTTAGTTACGCGTCATGGACTGCGACCGGCGTCAAAATATATGAAGTGGGCAGACTGCTGTAAACTGATCGGTGTAAATTGCGGCGACGTAAACCATGTTGATGCGCAATCTGACCCGCACTCTGATCCGCAAGCATATGTTGATCAGATTGCGGCGCAACTTGAGGCCGCCGGGCACCCAACCAATGTCGTACTGATTTGCAGATCATCAGGCATGGTAGTTGAGTACGATGCAGAGCCTATCCTAGCGCCGGCGGGTCTGAACACTCGATCTGGCTTAAATAAGGCCGCGATTCGCCGGTATTCAACAATCTCTGTGCATAATTCATTGTCAACCACATCTGGTGTTTTTATTAACGCGCCCAAGCCTAAATATGGTGCGATTAAGCCGAATGTTATTGTTGCGAATCGTGAATTTATCAATAGTGATACAGTTGTACTGGAAACGCAGAACATGGTGCATTTTCGATTCCTAGTCGCGCGATATGTTCCAGCTGTGTGTAGGCTGACTGGTGAGCAAGAAGATGTTCCGGAAGTCAGCGATCGGCCATTTACAGCGGCGACTGGATTCGTGCCGAAAACAGGCGGATCAGCGGCCGACCCGCGAGTTGTTGAGTCGACTGCTAAGCTCACTGGTATGCTTGGCCGACAGACCCTACGCGCAGTGGCCTATCAATTGAGACAGGAAAAAATCATTCAGACTAAGTGTTTTAACCCTACAAATCGACTAGTTATCGATAAGTATCTTGCGATGAGGCCACTTCACGCCGATGCATGGGTCGATATGATCTCTCGCGCGATTGAACAAGATTTTGACGAGGCTGGTGTTACAACGGACGACGAATTCACACAATATGTGGCTAGAGCGACCGGCGTCTTCCGCGGCGTTTTGTTCAGGGAGATTAGTAAGAGTTTTACAATGACACCTGAACTAGAGATGACATATATTGCTAAGTTTGAACCTACATTGACAGACTTTGCGCGATTATTCACGTCGATGCGTTGGTCAGTCGCGGGTGCATCTGGGCGCGTTACTGAACCAACTCAAAATCATGCACACTATAAGAGTCTGATGGAGCAACTTATCCGGGCTATAATGACTCGGATGCAAAAAAATCAGGTGTTCAACGAGATTGACATATCGCTTAAGGACTTTATACTTGAGGAAAATGTTATCACTATGTAGTGTTTGTCCTAAAATGCAAATGAGACAGTCGGATAACTCGTCTCCGGCAATGCGTTACCGTTGTCGTCGCGCTCGACCTTTGGATAGATAAGAATACACATACCAGGCTCAGGGACAATTTTTTCCTCGCCCTTAAATGGAAGGTCGTATGCGGGCGGGATGAGATGCTTAAGATGCAGTGGGATGCGCGTCTTAGCCCCGGTTCGGCAGCTGTGGATAAGCCGGTACTTGGGCGACAATGATCCACATGCGTTGGGATTGCTAGTATCAGTCTCAGTGTCGATCACGAGGTCGGCGCGATCAATTTCGCGGTCGACCGATACCAGGAATGGTTCACTGGGCACTGAATATCGGTGAAAGTAAGTCTGATTCGAATCCTTGTCGTCTTCCATTGTATGCACTAAGGTTCTGGAATGTTTTATTGATGAAAAAAGTGAGGGTTGGGCTAACGTTTATGTGACGTTTGGTCATGTGAGTCACTACATCGATGGTCGGGCGAACAATTAACGTCCAATAGTGTGCACGTTTGCGATGACCGTGAGATGTGCCAAGTACGACACATCGCCGGCGTCAGATGTGATTTTCTCGAAGTCCGCCGAATACTGAATGCGGCTTGAGTCAATAGCGATCTCTACATCAGTTGCCACACATGTTGCTGCAAAAGCGCGCGTGTGTGCGATATCAACGGTGACCCTGAAATGTTCACCGGGTGGAATCTGCGTTACAAGTCCAATAGCTTCCGAATCGGGAAATGTACTAGGTTGCTCAGTTTGCGAGTTAGTCGGCACGAATGTCAGAGGCAAGCCGTCGATCTTCTCGATAGAGTATGATTTGATCTTGTATTTGTGCCAACCGTTCATGAGAGTTTTGAGTGACGTCGCGTTGTTTTTGAATTTCACGACCGGTTCAAAGTTTGGCGCGATATGCGCAACATGAGCCGTCGGTGAGTACCACGTAACAGGCACATTGCGGGTAGTGACTCGCTTGTCGATCGAATCATGCAATTGTACAGTAATAAACTGGTTAACGTGTTGAATAGTCGAGCTAAATGTGATCCGGTATACAGTACGAGTGATAAGTTCAGTCAGGATAGAAATAGCCTCGTACGTGACGGCAAAGTGCACAGGGTAGGCACAGTGATAAAGGTTAAAGTGATTTGCGTCTAGTGAGTTATAGATCGAGATCTTACCCAGGCGATCGCGGCCATAGATGTACAACTTGTCAGTGGTCCAATACCAATGGATTTCCTGCGATTGGTTTGCGCGGAAACTGGACCAAATCCACGTGAACAATTTAGGGTTTGAATACACGAGTTCGAGCACATGATCGGCATGCGCTGGTCGCGGCACGATACCGAATTTGCGAGCCGGCGTAGCTTCGATACGCTTAGGCGGGCGTCCAGGACGCTTCTTTTTGGGGACCGCGGGTTGTTCCGGTAGCGGGGCATCCACATGCGCGAGCAGATCAGTGACTACTTGCGTAGGTTGGACAGTGGGCACTTCGGCCTCAATATCGTCGATCATCGAAAGCACGTCGGAGTCGGCCATTATTTTTGGTTCGGTGATGGTCGTAATTAAATAATTCGGTCTAATATATTTATAAGAAAATGTATGAGATGACTGACTTGCTCGATTTTAAACCACTTATCGTGCGACTCGGCGCAGGCGTTTATGAGTCGCGTGACAGGACTTTCAGTGGCGGTTCGCACGTCGTTGGCGGTTCGCACTTTGGCGGTTCACTACAGAAGACTGACCAGTCACAGCCCAAACATGGCGGCTTGGAACGGTATGTGAATGACCGCAAGGCTGTGCCTAAGACACCGATTATCCGCGACCTAATCCCTGACAAGATCACAGACTGCGCACCTGGAGTCTCAAAGGAAGCATCAACATGCATGGAGCCACATGCGATGGACGCCATCGTGGCTGCATTCGGCGCGAAATCTATCGAGGAGGTATTTAAGAAGACAGGGTGCGAGACAGAGCGATGTGTAGTTGAGGCCGCGCTTGATACGCCCGCTGCAGCCACTGCGGCACATCAGCTGAAATATCGTTTTAAATTACCCGGACCAACCGGCTCGCAGTTATTGAGCAACTTTAACATAGACTTTGTCATGCAACAATATGCGCATACTTTCCCTGACTTCTACCCGTGTGGATTCGGCATGAAAAATTTCCGTGAGTTTTCATACCAGTGTGAGTCAGGACCGCATGGTCAAGCCGTAGTAGGTTGTGAAGTGACGCCTGAGCCCGATGCGCTGGCTCGCCTATCGCCTGCTGACTTGTATCGCGGCCGAGTGTTACCATGCGGCAAAGTGCGCAAGTATAAGACATTCGGTTGCGTGATTAACACTGATGTTTACCAGCGACAGGGCCTTCACTGGATGGCATTGTTTGTTGACATGCGCACATCGGCTATGACAGTCGAGTTCTTCAACTCAAGTGGAAATCAACCACAACCTGAATATGCAAAATGGCTTGATAAAGTGCGCGATGAACTGTCAAACCTCGAAGGTGTGACCTCGACAGTTATTAAAGTTTGTAAGTGGCGCCACCAACATTCGCGATCAGAGTGCGGCGTCTATGCGCTGTTTTACATTTATGCACGTTTGCGAGGCGTGCCGGCTAGTTTCTTCCAGGATGCGCCCGTGCCAGATCAGTATATGTTTGAGTTCCGGCGACATCTTTATGCACATTCGGCTGAGTTCAACGATCGAGCTGTATCAAGTTCTACAGTGACGCCGATTGGTAAAGCGAGCACTGACCGCGCAGACTGGTCTTGGGATGACTTTGTTGAAAAAAATAGTACCGAGTGGGACGAAGATGGAGGCGAATAAACTAAGCCAGGCGGCGAGTAAACTAAGTGACGGACTTTTCGAGTTTCGACGGTACAATGATGTTCATACACGGCATAGTCGATGGATCTCTCGACCACTTCCATACTATTCTCGGCTTAAGATCTCCAGGATTGCATGCCTTCCATAGTTTGTGCTTATCAAGTAATACTTTCATCACATCACGTTTGTCTGCAATCAACATGAGATTCAATGCGAGTTCCAGTAAATCATCATCATATGCATAAATTTCATCGCCCCATTTTTGTGATATGTATGGATTACCATACATACATAAAAGTTTGAGATTTGTTGTTTCGGTTTCGATAAGGTTAAACGCGTAGATATCTTGTGTACACGCGAGTAGTTCTGACGCATTCATAGTTACCCATTTATATCCAGTCATGAACTCTGGATCATTGGTTTGTACATGGACATAAATTTGATCCACTACGCTTCTACTAAACCAGATTTTTCCAGTTGTGCTTACAAAGCACACATTCATGTCGATGGCCATTATAAGTGGCATCCTGGTGATGATAACACTTATAAAATTCAGTTTTTAATATGGCAAATATTCGAAAATTATGGCTTCCAAATCATAGTCTGTAATTTTGGTTCCATGGCCTCTCAAGCCCATATGCATAACACTACTGAGTATCAGAATATGTTTTCCTTGGACATGTAGGCATGGTACGGGACACCCCACTCCATACCTACCAAAATCAGGCTTAGCGATCTGCATAATATCCGCTGATGTTAATACTACAAGTTTGGCGGGTCTCACGTCATCATATAGCACAATCGTGTGAGATATACGGCATATTGCACATACTAATCCTGTCGCACTCGCGAAAATCAAGTACACTCCTGACCTGACAAGCGACATGTATGGCTGGTGTTAAAAAAATCAGTTTTTTAATATAGCTCATTCATAATTTGGCGCAGTATCGCCAGTTTAGTGCCACCTGATGAAATGCCTATATCAACACGTGTGAATTTATACACACGTCTAAATTTCTTAGTTGAACACCGCGGTTGTAATTTACGATGCTCCCATGGTACTGGCGCCACCTTAAATGGTACATGTTCGGCATATGTCGCCGTACCGGCCCGATGAAGTGGCATCTTACCAACATAAGCTGTCGTGAGTACACAACCGCGGCCGTTGGCCGGGTAGCAACAGGCTAGGTGACCAATACGACAGGTTGTTACAAACAACTCGCCGAATATCATAGGGCGATCTATTATTCGGAGCCATTTTGGCATCTGGACAGCACTTAAAAAGTTACATTTCAATTTTTTGCGGTCCACATTATAAAATGCTGGCACTTCTCGTAGTCATTGTGCTGCTCTTGATCTTCTGGCCCACGATCCAATTGTATGTGAGCACAGCCTGGCAAAAAATCATGCCTGAACAATTTTGTGGCTGCACGCCAGTCCGCGAGCGGCCATATGTTGTCACAAACCCATTTATCGCACCGTGGAATGCCGCCCGTTGTTATGATCACTACCCGGCATTTACACATGCGACTACTCCCGACCATGCCGCAACGACCGAATAAATTATTTATTCATGTTTTTAGAGCGCGATAGTATAACCCATCATGGACCAGTCGACTGATATTGGCGCGATCAACTCAAGTGTGCCCTCTTCGAACATTGGTTTGTATGCCGCACTGGCTGCGGTCCTCGTTGTTGTCTTGATCATTATCTGGTATTACTTCTACCGCTCGAGCGCGATGGTTAACCAGCCTCTGAAAAATCTTCAGCACACCTATGTGGCGAATGCCGTGCTTTAAACGATGGGAGTCACAAATTTAGGACTTACAGGGCACGGTTTCGGTGAGCGCTTTGTTGAACTTCCAGTGTTTTGATTTTGAACATTGCTATGAACATGCGTATCACGCTGAACATGCGGCTTTACGGCGCGATCTACTATGTCAAGTAGTGTCGGCAGCAGATTGCCGACTCGCGAAATCACATCCTGAAGTGCATCTGAGCCTTGAGAATAACGAGTTAGTGCTAAATATGCAAGGCCGTATGCCGGCCAGACACATAAAATGACGCAAAAGAATTCAAGCCAATCCATTAATAATATCTTAACTAGTCTCTTAATAATTATTTTATTTGTTAAGATTTCATCAACGTTATTGTATAACCTACAATGATCGGAGGTGCCAAGCGTCGTTCCGCCCACAAGTCGGCTCACAAGTCTGCCCACAAGTCCGCCCCGCGCAAGTCTGCGTCCAAGTCGGCGCACAAGAGCGCCAAGAAGTCTGCCCCGCGCAAGTCGGCCAAGAAGGCCGGCCGCAAGGGAAAGAAGGCTGGCAAGTAAAGTGTTGAATCACTTTACCACAGCCTAACCCGTCCTAAATGTCATAAAATCTCAAACAAAACTTATTTTTTGTTATAGGACAACAGAAAATGTGCCTGAGATATTTAGCCGCCGAATCAGATGAATTTGATGAAATGCTAACTGCGCGCGGTCTGACGGCCGAACAATCGTCTTGGTTCCGCAATCGTTATGAAACTCTTATTGCGTCGAATCAGTTATCTTATACATGGACGCGTATATGGTTTTGGACTTTCACAACTGTGATTTCGATAGGGTCTGTACTCTTAGTTATGCTTTCATCGCTAGGCGCGGTAGGAGTCGCCACGCAGCCTATCGCATGTGTCGCCATCGCTGTGTCAACCCTCGTCGCCCTATCAAATAAGTTCCTGTACGCTGGCAATAATGTGCAAAAAAAGTATATATCGGATCGAAATGCGCTCGAGAAACTGCGGTCATACGGCTGGAAGTTACTATCCGGCCCTGTCGACGCGACTACTTTTGCGGCATTTGTCGCGCGGATTGAGTCAACTCGCAGTGACTGGGTACAGGAACAGATTAAAGCCAGGGTCGAAGCGGAAGCTGGCGCGCAACCTGTGACCTCATCACTGACCTTGCAACCTCAGACCCAATCTATGTCACAATCCCTGATACATCAACCTCAGACTCAACCTGTGAACCAACATCCAAACACTCTTCAGGAGATCGAGATAGTACCTTGAGCATCTTAAATATGCTCTTCGAGCCATTTGCGTGATGGAAATTTTGCAGTCCGCGCCAGCTCACTGAAGTCATATCGGCTTGCGAGCAGTAGTCCGGCGATCGCGCAATTTGTGTCAACATCGCCGCCGGCTTGCTCGATCGTATCCAATGTGCGGCCGAAGTCCAATTTTTTGCCCTGGCTGCCGGCCCAATCACACAAGCCGGCACAATATCCAATCAGTGCCACAGTTGTTAAGATATGTGTCTCGCGACCAAATTTGTCCAGCCCACATGCTGAAATATCTCGGATAGCCGCGCGACCGGTCTCGAAAGCAAGTTGGACGTCGGCGTGGGTGGTCTCTGCGTGCATTGCCCCGCGAGATAGCGCATTCCATATCAACTGACTAAATACCTCACATGCTGCGATACACTCAGGCGCCACGTGAGTGCGCTCACAGACTGTGCGAACAGTCGCCACATCCCTGATACCACGCTCGAACATCGCAAGTGTAGCGCCGGCACATCGCATAAGGGCGCAATTTGATTTAAAGCGCCCACCAGATCGGTCGTAGACAATCTGCGCAGGGGTCAGCGAACAAGACTGCGTGGTACCTGCCGCAATGTAGACCACTTTACTAGGAATAGTAACTATGGTCCTGTGTAGGCCTTTGATACCGCCAGATGCGAGCCATGGAGTGGTAACATCAGTGCCGGTCGCGATTTGCGCTCGTTCGGCCAACATAAAATCAATATCGTTGGGATGTTTCGGCTCGTCAAAATTGTCGTCTGGATCTTCACTCTCGACAATTTCAGTGCCGCGCAGACTAGCGAGTACTGTGCAAACAATCACATCATGCATATGCGGGGTCGCGCATGGTACTCGCGGGAAATCGTATGGCTCGCGCTCCATTTATGACAACTGACTTCGCCAACCTCTTGTTTAAATTTTATGTTGCCTGTTATAAGTCAAGCGACTCGTTAAAATGGTCTTTGGCGATTGTGAATTCGCTGCCAAACACACTAAATTCGAAGTCGCGCCGCAGATCGCGCATTCCGGTGCTAAGTTCATCCAGTTGCGCGGTCAGAGTACTGATGTTACGTCGCAGACGGCGAATCTCAACGTGATACACAAGATGTGAATCATCGAGCCACTGGTCCAGATCGTATAAATCACACATTTTGCAAAACTCACCGACTGTGGTCGGCAAGAATTTCACCATCTGCCGCCGAATATGTGGCGAATTTTGGGCTGATGGAAGTGACAACAGCCATATCAGTGTGTCCATATCTCGCGCGCGACTAGCTACAAGGTCAATAAGCGGCTGATAATCTAAAAACATACGCACTGCCAGGTGACAGCCGCTCACCATAAGTTGTTGGTATGTCAATTGCTGACTTTGCTCGAACGTCAGACGTGGCGACAGCGCTGCTAGTCTCATAGTTTCTGACCATATTGGGTCTATCGCATGACCTGATACACATTGGTCGTGCAGTTCGACCCAAGGCATGTTATCATATGCAGATTCTACTAGAAAATCCATCGTGCACTGGGATCGCTCTATATAAACAACATATTTTTTACTATTTACATACTATCAGTGGGATTGTATAGAGTTATCGCGCAAATGACTAGTTTGAATCGCAATAACACGTCATTTACGGCGCGGTTGAGTGAGATGCTCAAAGCGCTGCCGACTACGAAGGCTTACCTGAAATATTATCAGATGATCACATCACATGTTTTCCAGTCAATAGACATGGATACACGCGGGTTGCTTGTGATGTACCAAATGGGCGGCGGTAAGTCGCACCTTGCAGTACATATTGCGATAGAGAACATGTCAGGTCAAAGTGGGCGCGGTGTTATTATGCTGCAGTCGAAGTCACTAGAGGCCAATATGCGCGGCGCGATTGAGAAATATATTAAAATTCGCACTGCTGAGGAGCCTGATTTCTACTTGGCGCGACTACCTCCGGCTGATTTGTCAGCTTGGATCGATCGCAACTTTACCTTTGTGTCGGCAAACGCATCGAACATGATTGACCAACTTGCGCGCAAGACTCAAGATGACATGTTTGGAAACATTAGCCGACTGAGTACACTAGACGGCAAGCTGTTGATTGTCGATGAGGCACATAACTTGTTCAGATCTATTACGAACGGCGGTAAGAATGCTCTTGCGCTGTATGACCTTATCATGCGATCTAGCAATCTAAAGTGTGTGTTCCTGACTGGTACGCCTATTGCGAATGACGTCTTTGAGATCGTACCTTGCTTTAACATGCTAGGTTCTATGAGACCTAAAACACCGATTCTGCCGGAGACCTACCGTGAGTTTTACACTCTCTATGTTGACAAGGCTGCTAAGAAGATGAAATCGCGCGGGCACCTTCAAAATCGTCTGCTCGGCTTGATTTCGTCATTCTCGCACTCCAATCCGCCTGTTGCAGGCCAGTCGCAGCCCGCTGAGTTCCCGGAGCAGAAACCTACCGTGATGCGGTTTGTACACATGTCGCGAGACCAGTATGTGGCATATAACCTCGCCCGCGACAAGGAGGCTATGGAAGGTATGGGCAGGAAGGGTGGACCTGCGCAAGAGCCGGCTGCAATGACGAAGCCGCGGTCCAAGAGCTCGTCAACATATCGTGTGCGGTCGCGACAGCTGTCGAATGTCGCATTTGCAGTGGAGGGCGAACAGTCGCGCGCCCCAACTGATGAAGAGGCGCCGAAGTTCGCGCAAATGTATGCAGACATTGAAAATCATCGTGGTCAGCTCGGATTAGCCTATTCGCAGTTTACAGGCGCGGGCGGTCTGAAGTCATTCGAGGCTTATCTTCAGGCGCGCGGTTGGCGGCGATATGAAATTTCACTGGTGCCTCGTCGGGGCGGTTCGCAATCAACTCTTACACCATCTGAATTTGTGGAAATTGTTGAGCGACAGGTTGCAGCCTATGGTGGTTCGCACGTTGTTGGCGGTTCGCACTTTGTTGGCGGTTCGCATGTTAGCAGTTCAGATTCTGAGTCCGTGCCGTCAAATCCATCATTTACAGTTCATGCGCGGTATGCGACAGATGCCGATACGGCCGCGATTAAACTTGTGTTTCCTGAGTATGAACCAGCGTCTGAAAATATTGTGATCACCGAAGACGATCAAGTTGTAGGATATGTAACAAAGGACACACTAGGTGAGATTCTGAAAACTCGCGGTGCACATGCTGACTTGGTCGCGCGAGCCAGTCAGTCTGTGAAATTCGGGCATGCGAAAACACTGGCCGCGAAATTGCTTGTACCGCACACTGACTTTGAGCCTATGCAGCCGATTAACATGTTTACAATTTCAGGAGGTGATCCAACCGACATTAATGCTATTCTTTCAGAATCATCAACGCGAGAGCCTGAAATTGATCCCGAAATCGAAGCGGCCGCCGCGCAGATCGATGTATCTGAACTTGCGGACTCGTATAAGCCCTCGCGCCAGCGTTATTATTGTGTTATCAGTGGAGAGGTTGATCCGAGTATCCGCGCCGAGCTCCAGGCTGTATTTAACAATGATGCGAATGCACATGGTGAGATTATCGACCTAATCCTGACTTCGTCAACCGGCGCAGAAGGTCTTGACCTGAAGCGTCTGCGATATGTCATGATGATGGAGGCATATTGGAATCCATCGCGCGAGAAGCAGTTGTTTGCGCGAGGAGTGCGCAATGATTCGCATAAAGACATGCCCGAGGCCGAGAAAAATGTTACTCCTTATGTCTACTTGGCTATTCCGCCGCTGGACGAAACACTGCCGGGCAAAGCTGTGCGTGAAATCAAGACTATCACTGATGTTGTTGAGACCTACACTCCGACTACTGATATCGAGTTGTATACTGAATCTGTTGCCGGTGAAGAGCTGATCAAAGATTGTATCGGACTACTCAATGAGATTTCCATCGAGTGTACTTTGCTAACTGACACGTCGTCTTGCCGTATGTGCAGCCCAACTGATGAACCCCTGTGGACTGATGACCCTGCCAGAGATAGTACTCGCGTTGACCCGTGTCGGCCGGCAACTTCCGTTACAGTGCGCGCTAAGCCGATTATGGTTGATGGTATTATGTATCAATATTCAGTATCCACTGGCGTATTTGGATGGACAGTCTATGAATTTGCAGATGATATTAAAGCATGGGTTGCGATGCCTGAATCCGACGCGCGATTTATGACGGTTATCGCCGCGATTGAGATGGAAGAGGGTAGTGAATAAAGATATCAAATAGAATAAATGTTAAATACGTATTTGTACGCAATGGCAGACTCTACACAGCCGCCAACTGCTCGTGGTCAATATCGCAAAAAGAAAATCCCAGAATGCGTGCGCAATGCCGTATGGAACAAATACATGGGTGATGTAAAACACGCGCCTTGTTACACAGGATGTGGCGAAATCATCTCTGCCGCCTTGATGCATGTAGGACATATTCAGGCTGAGTCATGTGGCGGCGAAACTACCATCCAGAATTTGCGCCCGATATGCTCAAAATGCAATACAAGTATGGGTAGAAAAAATATGAGAGAGTTCATCGTTGAATGGGGTTTTACATCACCGCTGACATCAGAAGATGATAATATCGGCGGAACTACCGAGGTTGTTTCAGCCAAGTCTGTGGATACGAAAATTATCAAGCGTAAGGCGGCGGGCGAGTTAAAAGTTAAGGGTGAGCCAAAAGTTGAACCAAAAGTTGTTACTAAACGTAAGCCAAAAGTTGAGCCACCGAATGAGACAAAGACTGAGGCAAAGGCTGATGCAGAGACTAAGGCAAAGGTTGTTACTAAACCAAAAAAGCCTGCTTCTCGACCTACCACACAACATGACACTCAACCTACCGCTCAACCTGCATCTCAACCTGAACCCGCAGCCCAGATTAAATCAGAAGACGTGCTAATACAGCCGGTGGGTACCGCGACACATAGTCTACTATCAGGCTGGTCGCAAGATGAGATGATGTTCGCCGCTGAACAGCTGTCAGGTGTTAAGAATCTAGATGTTGCTTCAGCTCGCGCAATTGTCTCGGGTGTGTCGCGCAATATTTGGTGTAGAGAGTTCCTTAAAAAATTCACAGTTGCTCAACTTCGGGCGACGTCAGAATTTGCTGAATTCACCCGCGGACGGACCAAAAAACACGACATTGTGGCGGCGATTGCCGAAGGTGTGGAAAACATTCATAGTGTGAAGATAGCTAAAAGTGTACCTGTTGACAAGGGTAGCGATAGCTCCAGTGTGCGGCCAACATGGTGTTGCTTTATGTGAGTGCACGGCTGGAAAAAATATAACTGGGTTCTGCACCTAAAAACACAGTGTTGATCCCCACGGCCGCCCACCAGGTGTTGCGATTGGATGTTTAAACAAAGTATATTGCAGTTTGATTGGAACATATTGGTAGCCGATCAATTTTTTCTCTAACCAGACTGTCACGCCGAATCTCATAGTCATCATCATATTCCAGTCCGGCATAAAGGCGCGACGTGCGACGACATCAGTTTGCACCCATGTGAATCCGCTTGAGACTGATAAGAAAAGCGCAGAATTATCAAGTATTGGCACAGGCGGCAGTTCAATCTGGAAAGATGAGATACCTGACTCATGAGACCAATCCTTGCTTGAACATTCGCAGTAGACAAGTGGTATATTATTCATGGAGATCATAAACAGATTAGTCGCCGGCACCGAGCGTGTGATTACTGAAATCCGCCGCACAAGTGGAGTATATTGCTCCATAGTTGCCGGTATAAAGTCTCCTTGTGTTACAATTGCAGCGCCAAGACTGCCATTCAACTGCATATGCTCCACATGCCGCATATATGTGATTGAGCGCTCCGGATGCCACACGCCAAATGTGCGCATCCGCGCAAGTCGGCGACCAAGGTCTAATTTGGACAATTCGCGAGTGGTCCGCACATCACAATCTTCATAAAAGTGACTAAGTTCCGGGAACGCGATTGCTATTTTTTTACATGTATCAAGTTCAAGCCATGAGTCGCGGAATAGGATCATGAGAACTTGATGACTCGTGGTCGGCATGATGCCTAGAAATTCTTGATCATCGTCAGTTTCACTCATCTAAGTATGAGTTGGCGTGATATAGTTAGTCGGCTTGTCCGTTACTGATGTAAACCTCATCGGAATTTCAATTCGATTTTTGCCAATGATCGCCGTCGCAGTAGTCGCGCCAATTACGGTGGCAAAATTCAGGCCGGCGATCTCGATGACGGTGGTCGAGACGATATTGGTGACCATCCATCCGCGCGAATCATTCACTTGCGCGCTAAGAGTCACATCACCGTTGTTAAAGTCTGAGATAAAAATAGCCACCGTGGGTACTGGGATACCAACCGGGCCAATGTCGGCAGTCGATGTCAATGTGAATCGCGCAGGATTTGAACCTGCGACTGCTGCCATAATGACGGTATCGGCAGGCAAGGGGATTCCGCGGTAAGGCGATGGAAATAACAGCTGCACACTAAACTGCGACAGGGCATTGAGCGGCGTGCGCAAGTAAATTGTGTCAAATTCAGGCACAAGTTCGACTGAAATCGAATTGATATTCGTGACCGCGAATATAAAATGGTAGCGCTTGGCTGCCCCACCGCGGCCAACACCGTCCTCTGGTAGATCGGAGATAACCATGAGCACGCGGCGATAAAACCACAAGTCCGGCTGAGTGGTCGATGTGGCAAAGTTAGGAATGAAAAACGGCGCAGTTCGAATCTCAATAATGTTAGTGACAGATTTGTTGTTATTGATCGCGCTAAGGTCCCAAGAAAGACTGCCTGAAGGGCGGGACGACGTACCAAGTGCATACGGAGACTCAAACAGCAGTTGAGTATCGTAAGTGCCATTCTGCATCACAACAGGTGTGACCTCCGTCGGCGCGGACAAGGTTTGTGGGGGCACAACTTGCGCAAATACTGGACCGCCGACCATATCCACTGGTGGATTGTCAAATCGGTAGTTAGGATCGCTAGTGGCAGTTTGCGCGTAAATTTCGCGCTTCATAAGTTCATGGACGTCGATGGCGCCACATCGCTGGCCACCACGGCGGCGCGACTCGACAAAACCAGGCTGTTGAACTGACATCATAATATTTGTAGCGTGATATAATATTCAAAAAAGAAACTTAGATGCTCACTACTTGCTGCCGATCAGATTAAGGACGAAAATAGTCATGTAAACTTTGTAGATACCGCAGTCGGCGCTATTTGTCGTCCGCCATTCGAAGACTTGACTCGCGTTTGGAGTGTCAACAGCCTCTTCAGCGACTATGGATTCAGCGGTCGACTCAGCTTCTGTTGGTTCGGTATTAGTGAAGTCAGGTTCTCGAGTAAGGTCAACGTTAAAAAGTGGACTACGCTCTTCCACACCACGTTGCTTGGTAGTAAACAGTTTATAAATTGCTTTCCTCTTATATGCGAGGGCAAAACCGACCATAAATGCAGCACTAATTGCTAGAACCGTCTTCATGAGTATTGACAGCACTCAATGAGGATGATAAATTCAATTTTTTGAGCATGCGATCTTTGTGACTGTTGATTAATAGTGCGCGTTCTTTTTGATCAGCGAGTAAGTCAAGCATATGACGGTAGTTATTCCAGCAGTGCAGAATGCCAAAGCCTGCAGCTGTTCCAGCAGAGATTGCGAGAAAGTTCTTCATTCTGTCTAACGGGGTATTAGACTGTTATTACTTTCAAATATTTTTGTGCATTATGGTGTTATGCTCCATACTGGCCGTTGATATTTGTCAAGGGCAAAAGCGGTCTTGCGGCCCATCACCTATGATCGCGAATACACCATGTGGTTTTTGTACGTCAGATGGCTCGGCAGTTACATTTGATTGCTCAATACTTGGCGGCTCGGCAGTTGGCAGCAACTTGGTGTCTTCTACGGGCTTCTAGGATGTGTACACCGACTGCGACAATTACCAAACCTCCTATGACTCTGTGCATTTTGATACTGGTGTTTGACGCTTTTCAAATATTTAATATGCCGCCTGTCCCCACCAGGGCGCCTTCTCTGCCTGGTACAACTCATCACCGTACCATGCGCGCCAATAATTAGCGTCTTTGACCACTGCGCCATCCATGCTTGCCTTGTCGCGAGTGCGCTGAGCACCAATTTGAGCCGCGCGGGTATCCACGTCGCGGACACATTCCGAGGCCGTCTTGAGTGCAAGTGGCGTTCCAGCAGATGATTTGTAAGATGTCACGTAAGATCGCATCTGTGCATAGTCGCTGCCGTACATAGACTCTTCAGTTGTTGAGTCGGCAAATAAGTCAGTGTTGGATGACTCGGCTGACTGTGTTGCCTGGCTTGTGGGCATGTCAGTTGCTGTGTCAGCCGGCGCGTCAACAGGCGTATCCTGGTGTGTGGATGCACCAACCGACGCGTCCGCGGGTCGTCCCATTTTTGCGCCGATGGAGCAAATCACGAAAAAGCTGGCAACGAGCGACACAATGGCGACTGCACTGCCAAGTGAGTCTGCCAAAATGATGATCGCGATCATCGCAATAAATGTGAACGCGATAAATGCTTGGCGAGTCATACTGCTTTATATGAATGAAAAAAGAATTTAGCTCGTGATGAAATGTTAGTCTACTCAGACGGTTCGTCACTTGGCTGGATAGTCTATTCGGAAGGTTCGTCAGGCTGCGCTGAATCCGGTCTCGCCGACTTCGCGATATTGGGCGCACGTTCTTCCATCTGTCGGAAACACTCGTTGGCGCGATCGAACATAGCCTTCATGCGCGGGTTGGTGACTTTTTGTGCGGCCATTTTTTGATAATAGCGGATGATAGTTCTAAACTGGCGGATAGTTTCTACGTCGGCTTCGGTGCTCTTGGTGACGTCGGTGATAAAGTGTTGCATGATAATAGTTGAGTCGCCGGCTTCAAGGAAATCACGGTAGTAATTGGTAAAATTACCCTTTAGCAAGCCAATCGACGCGCGGATCTTCGCAAAGGCCTTGTCGCACCGGGACACACCTGGCTGGTGGCGCAATTCATCCATATTCTGGATGATAATCTCTGCGAATTTCTCAACGTCAACATCAGGCGAAGTGATCTCATCATACACAGATTTTGTCCAGCCTAACAGCTTCCACAGCGCCAAGACGAAGAAAGCGCGGGTAAAGCCAGCTTCGGCGCAGACAGTCTTGAAGTTCAGGCGGCTAAACACAAGTGGGCACCAGTCTACACCTGGCATATTGGCCACGAATCCAGCGTCCATGCGCGATGGGTCGGCAGTAGAACAAGCCTCCAATTGCTTGCGGTACGGGATAATCTGATCGCAAATGATCACAAATGAGTTAATAAGCTGCGATTTTTTCATCTCCAGATAATTGGTCGAGAATCGCTCGTAAAGCGCCTTGTCCATCGAGGCAAAGTCCCACTCAAAGTCTGCCAAGTCATACTGGAAATATCGGCGCTCCTGCTCGCGCGCATCGGTTAAAAACGTCTCAAAATCACCATGACAATTCGCGCGCACAAATGGAGTGTTCGCCATCGTCTCCAGTAGTTTCAGAATGTCGGCCGTAAGCTCGCGCAAGTGCAGGTATCGCGGATAAGCGGTCTCCATCGAAACAGACCCAGTACCTAACATCTGGTTGAACATATCAGACATCTCATCACTCGACGCACCCTTGATTTTGCGCTTTACAACTCTCGCGGACATTTTCCTGTCTTGCAAAACTTATTATAAACATCAGTTATGTTGGGTCTAATCGTAAATTGGGCCCACATCTAAACAAGTTACGTGTCTGATACACGTCATAAGCATATTCACAAAGTGTGAATAGATCAGATCGCGCTCGGGCTTAGTTGCCGATGAATATTGGGTGCGAACAAGATTAATAATCTCGTCTGCGGCAGATGCGCCTGCTGACTCAACCAGCTGCTGAGTCATAAAGTATTCCTCGTCGCGTTTCATAATTCTATCGCGGTTCTCAATCAGCTTGTCCTTTGAAATATGCAAGAGTTCACTAGTGCTTGACAAGACTACGAGCGAAATGCGCTTCTCACATCTGTCTACAAGCGCGCGATCTGACTCAGTGCGCACCTTACACTTGAGAATGCGCAACAATTCGCGCAGAATAAGCACAAACGCGCGTTCGCATTCATCTTGGGTATATTTTTGGATCAAACTAGGGTTGATCTTTTTGACGTCCATTTGGCGGCTTATACAATACGGCGAGGCAAAACTTTATGTGTATTTTTACACGTTGTCCTATCACACTATGTGTTTTTACATCGCATCACTAGTGTTGTTCAGGAGCGCATCGAGCATTTTCTGATCAGTCTGGTCGTCGACTAAGTCGCGATATTGGCCGGCCAGGCCCGTACGACCATGGGGCATCTCGTCAGAATCCGAGTCCGGCTCTTCAGGATCAACATCCAAACCATGGTTTGGCATATCCATCTGACCGCGGCGGGATGCACCGCGAGCAGTGCCGCGAGGTCGCCGACCACCCTGATTACCTTGCTGGCGGTTACCTTGCTGACGGCCTCTCTGATTACTCTGATTACCGCGCTGATTCGGCTCATCGTCTCCGTCATCGTATGGGTCTTCTCGCGCCCGTACTCCTCGGCGGCGGTTCATAGCATCCATGCGAGACGTGACATCGCCTATTTCTTCATCAGCCCTATCATCAGCTTGGTAATCCACAACTTTGCGATCTTTGATTTCAATGTCGCGATAGATTTCATCACGCATATAATCGTCGACGCACGGCACACTAGGGCGCATGGTTGCTTTACCACCCTTGCGCCCGATATTGCGCTCGAAAAACTCAATGATCTTTTCAGAGCCGATAATAACCTTGTTGCCAGTGTGACATGCCGGTAATTGAGTGATGTTCATTTTACGCAGCTTAGTTGCCATGTCAACGTCAGTAGACTGCACTTTGCAGCAGACAACTTCGGCATTTGAGTTCATAATCTTGTCAATATTGCGGCGCACATACTTTAGCACAGTGACTGAATTAGCGCTCGCTTGGACATACAAAGTTAATTCCTTCATTG
>JACCDG010129948.1_pt1 | contig 20973 bp, 25 predicted proteins | sample 7442471 | NCBI WGS metagenome assembly JACCDG01 (sample SAMN15323444, study PRJNA562643) | freshwater metagenome | isolation source: river surface water | place: USA:Blue River Watershed | collected 2017-08-17 | reverse complement strand
CCCTTGTTCAATTTGGTGCGGCTGGCAGGAATCGAACCCACGACCCCTTGGTTCGTAGCCAAGTACTCTATCCAGCTGAGCTACAGCCGCTCTGGAAAACCGAAAGTATATCACAGATATTTGGTAGGGCGACACGGACTTGAACCGTGGACCAAAGGATTATGAGAAGTTTCAATTAAAAAATATCGTTATAAATCAACAACTTACAACGTTTATTCTTTGGTGTGTAGCAAAGTGTGTAGTGAAACGAATTGTTTTTAGTTAAAAATAACACCAAAAAATTTCACTTCAGCAAACCTAACGACTACAAAAAAAATTCAAACAGTCACTTGGCGAAGACTAATCATACGCCTAAGTCAACAAGCGTAGTCGCCCTCACCACTTGTCATCGTCGTGTGTGTTAAACCCAAACTTGTCTTCTCTGCGGTCATTAAACACAGCACCCAAACCAGTCGCTGTACTTCCCATACGTGTACTGCCATCAGTAGTGCTGAAACAGCCCATCTGCGTAAACACTGAACCATCACTACCAACAGTTGTTGAACCCATCTTTGTGTACGTTGTACCGTCAGATGAGATGCTGGTTGTGTCTGACACTTTTTGAATCGTCTCACCTGTGTCTGACACGGCGAACTTGCCAAAGATGTTCCAAAATGACATAAAAATTCCTTCACCAAACTTTGTAAAGCAAATCTCTAATTTCTACTACGTCCACGTATTCTTTCTTGTAGAACGTTAACCTGCTCAGAGTCTCACGTTTACTCAGTTTAGTTTTCTTGCTAACTTCGTCAACTACTTTAGGGTCTGACTCAAAGGTGATGAGAATTTTGTAGAAGGAATCAACTATGGAGTTGACTGATTTCTCACCAGAAGCCAACGTCACAAACGCTATTCGTTTTTGTTTCTCAGTCTCTGTAATACCTCTGCTACTCGCAGGCTGAAAAACTTTATGACCGCCAGCAGACCTTGCTAATTGATTTGATTTATTCTTGCTCATACCAATCAGTCTTTCTTTGTCTTTCTAACAATCCAACGAACTTCTTGTTCTTTGTGATGAAGAATGTGACCAGATGGACAGAGCCACTCTTCAGTCCAGTTAGATGTATGCCCAACTTTTTGATGACTGTGATCGTTATCTACCAATGTGTCATATGACTTAGAACATTGATGGCAATAAATCGACAACCATCCTTTCAAGTAAAAATCATATGTATACGGCACCAAAACTTGTCGCATTGGCATATCAATCAGCGTGATGTAACTATCAAAATCGTAAGACACTCCATCCAGCCAAATAGGCAAGTAGAGACGAGCCTGCTGTTCCAAATTAGCCGTTGACCAAACACTCTTGCTGTGATCTGCCGTCCACTCTCTAACGGCTACCGCATCAAGCAAGAAACTTCCAAAAAATGTCTTATCTCCGTACGCTGGACCAGCCAACAAGACTAACGACGAACAGTCAATCTGAGGATTCTCATATTGAGGCTTTTCAACAGTCTTTGACTTCGCAAACCATTTAGTCAAAAAATTCATTACTAATCAATCTATAGCCAACCAGCGGTCTAACAAGTTACCAACGTACTCTTTTGGCAACGTATGTCCAGCATTTGGAACAATCGTTACATCAATGCCTAACTTGGAACCAAACGCTGACACGTTTGCTGGATTGCTCTGCCAGTCTTCAGAGCCTACGTGAACCTCACATTTTTTGGGGATTGGAAAACTTCCAGTTTCAGCAAGCTCAAAAAGTTTTTCAGCACGAGGCGGTATGAAGTTCATCCGTGTTTCCTCGTTAGAAAACTCTCCAACAATAGGCGATAGAAGTATGACTTTTCCAATAAATGGAGCCATTTGTGCTTGTGCGTGTAAGAACAAGTACGCACCAAATGAGTTGGCAACTACACGTGCGTCTTCTTGCCAATGGTTATTTAGTAGGTCAGTAGCAACAAGGTCTATTTGCTGTTGGAAATCTAACCTTCTGAATTCACCAACAAGTTCCCTACCCTCTACCGCAAAACCCCTACTTAGCAAGCCTTGTCCCAATCCAGCGTCTAAACGCCCGCCCATACCAGTCAAGTAATAAACAGAGTTATCCATTTTGAGCTTTAGTCATAGAGCATTGAAGTAAAGAACCGCATAGAAATTTCTTTACATTTTGGACAGTAATGCTCTCCACGTAAAAAGACAAAAGTCTTTTTTAATGGGAAACAAAACGTTTCTTCAAGTACAAAATCAGACCTGTGATAACCAGCAGACTTCAACACTTCATTTGGAAGTCTGTTTAGCTGAGACTTGTAAGACAAGGTTTTAGTTGTTGCGGCATAAGAATGAATCTGATCGCTACCGCACTCAGTACACTTGAAATCGTCGCCCAACATATCAATGCTGGTCAATGAGTTACAAGCTTCACAATGATGGGGATACTTAAAAACTTTTCCGTGTTGAGCACGTCCACTGGCAATGAAGACATTAGCCTCATAGCCACAATTACACTGACCTGTTAGTTGCGTGCCCATTTGAATTCTCGCTTAGTCTTACCAGCTAACTGTGATGGTGTATTTTTTATCAGTCGCTTCAGTTTCGTTGATTTCATATCCTTCACGTTCAATGACTTCAACCAATTCATCTGGTACACAACAGTAGTAGTCAACAGAGTCAGAAAAGTACCAACCATCCTTAGCTAACTTGAATTTCAACGTCGTTTGCTCTTGTCCGTCCTCTGCGGCATCCTTCAATGCCTCAAACAAAGCTGTGATCAGCTTTTGACCATAGTGTGAAGATAACCAAGTAAGACCAGCACCACTGAAAAGAGAAGCGTTAAGGAACTTAGAGTGAGGCTCTGTTTCCCAAACAACCTTCAACTTATTCTGACGCTTTGAAGGCGTCAACTTATCCCAATCTCTATCTTCATCAGTGAAGAAATACTCACCATAAACAAGCTCAGTGCTACTCACCTTAATGTCAGACACGCTGTAGGGATCACACTTAACTTCTGCCATTGTTTTTTTATAGCTTTTTATTGTTCGTGTTATTTCACGTAACTCAGGCACGTAACGAGTCATATCTGTTGGCGAAGTCAAACTTGACCAAAGGTTTTCATCTCCATCAAAAATTGACGAGTCAGATTCAATCGCTTCGTCTAAAGCCTCTTTGAGCGAGGACTTCATAAACTTGAGTGTTCCGTAGTGCGAAAGAAGATGCTCTTTATGGTTGTCGATAAACTTGTCAAGCAACGAGTAGATTCGACTGTGTAAGTTCTTTAATGAGTCATACGCAACCTGAACGTACTTCTCTCTTTCTGCCTCTGTCATTTGCTTAGGCACAAGACCAGTTTCAACAACGGTTATGAAGGACTCAAGTAGGTCTTTATACAAGTAGACAGGTGGAGCAAGTTCAAGCTCGTGCTTACCATCCATAGCGGCGGTAAGAATTAAATTCTTCTGAGCATTCCACCCAGTTTTAAGTAACGCCTGCTCTTTAGCTTGTTTTTTTCTTTCGTCAGCTAAACGTCTTTTTTCAGCTTCTACTTTTTTCTTTTCTTCTTCAATACGCTGAATAGCTAACTCAGCCTTCAGACGTGCTTCGCTTGCGGAAAATCTGGTAACCATATCAACGTCCTACTTTTTCAAGTAGAAAGATTAGAAACGATTTCGCCCGTGTAGTTCTTAACCAACTCAGAGCCTTCTGCTTGGTACTTCAATTCAATACCACGTGTTTTCAGTCTCGCACCAAACCACAAACAATAGACAATGGCAATTGACCATCCGTCTTTTGAATCCTTGTGCTTACTCGTCTCAGCTTCATCAACAAGAAAAACACCACTGAAGATCGCACTCCTGTAAGTTCCTTTTTGAACTTTAAGCACAGTGGTATTTGAAACAGTTTGCCAACTTGTAGGCTTGGCAAGCGACTCCGTTTTTGGTGTCACAGAACTAGACATTACAGGTGCTTGACTATAAAAAAGTGTGCTCATTACAAAACCCTTTACAGCCCTTCAATGACTTGAATTTCGTCACGTTTAATAGTTGTATCAAATCCGCCTACATACTCTGACAACTCTCGTCCGCCAGCATAAGTTAAGCTTGATTCTTCAAATCGTTTGAAAGCGAAGATGGCAGAGTTCATCACTTGCGAATTAAACACACCAATTTCACACAACTTTTCAAAATCAGAAACTTTTAGACCAGTGACTTTTGTAAACAATTCAGGCTCAATGTTTGTAATGACTTGCTTCAGTGTTTCTTCTCTGTAATCAGTCAAGTACATAAAGACAGGAACACGAGTAACGAACTTTAGAAGTTTTTCACGCAACAACTTCTTAAAGCCTTTGTTGTCCTTCTCCTCTTTCTTCTCTTGTTTAGTTGGCTCTTTGCCTTCTTTCTTTGTTTTGTTCAAAGCCTTTTCTGAAGAAATCACCTTAGACAAGTCTTTCCCTAAGTTTCTAAAGGCTTCAATACCCTCTAAAACCTCAAGCAAGTCTGGTCTATTCAACAACTTCTCAAGCGTGTAGTTATCTACGTTAACCAACTGAGCACTTTGCCATCTCTTAGCCAACATACTTGATGCTGTACCAGCCGCAACAATATCAAGCAAGTCGCCCGCATCCAACTGAGACATAGTGAAACCGTCATAGCAAAGAACGGGCAAGAATCTTATGAACTCTTCAACCTTCTTCTCAACTGTTGAGTTGTCATTCAAATCTAAACGACTGCTGTACTCAGAAATCAGTCTCAGTGCTCTATTAGGAGCAAAGTCAAAGATATAGCACTTAGGCTTGATGATCTCTTTTGCGTATGGATCAGTGCCGTCCTTATTTGTCACATAGAACGGCGTCTGTACACGGAATGCGGCTTGAAAATAACTCTCAGCACTCGTTGTATTTCTCAACATAAAAATGCCAGCCCAAGCAGGCACTGAAACACCTGTAGTCAACTTTCCGCAAGACAGCGTAATAGACTTTGTTTTAAGCGGATCACCAATTGCTTCTCGTACAGGTGTCAAAGCATCTAAGCCCATACCTGCTTCAGCACCTGCCGCAACAATCACTTTGTATTCACTGAAGAAGTTATTTTGAGGTTTCCCAAGTAGTTGCTTCATTGCCTTACAAGCGGCGACACTTGGTAAAAACCAAAATGTATGTAACAGGTACTCTTGTAACCGCACGTCCTCAAATGGAATTGGCGGCTTAACAGCATCACTGCCTGCCTGTGTATTAGCAGGCATATATTGACCACGTATCAAAGAAAGCCACATCTGAACTTCTTTTTCGTGCTCAAAGGAAAATTGGTCGTGCGAAAGTTCCTTTGCTTTGAAAAACTCATTCAAATCAAATTCATTGTTCTCACCTTGTAAAGCAACTTCTCTGATTGCGTCAGGCATTTGATAAGTCATCAGAACAATTTGTGGAAGTTCAGCATATGGATTGAAGCCATCCTTATCTACGTCCCACTCTTCTTTTGCCCGTTGCTCATCAGAGTAAGACCAGTTGAAGATCTGATCTTCTAAAAACTCACCTGAAGACAGAGCACGAAACGGCGTACCAGACAAATACAAAAAGTGTTTGACATTAAGCGGGAAAACATCTTCAACGAATTCATCAGCGGGCTTGTCAACCTTCTCACTGGAATCAGAGTCATACAAGTCTTTGGCGGCATCACGCCAAGCACCAAAGTGATACTCGTCTAAAAATACACAATCCCAGTCTATTGCGTGTGCCAATTCAAAACGGTCTTTGATCTTTCCGTCTTTAGTGCGACCCAAAATGTCTTGAAATGAAGCAAACCAGACAAGCGGCTTATTTGCGTCTTGCTTGTCAAATGTTTCACCTCTTCCAATAAATTGCCATCCTTCAAAGTCTGTATGAGCATCTAAGTCGTCTCGCCAAGCATCTTCAACTGCTGGCTTGTAGGTCAGTACCATTACCTTTTTCCAACCCATTGCTTTGGCAAGTTGATAGGAAGTAAAGGTCTTACCAAAACGCATTTTTGCGTTCCATAAGAAATGTGACGCACGCCCATCTTTTGCGTCCTTGTAACGATTGAAATACTTCTGCGTTATGTCAACAGCCAATTGTTGCTCAGGTCGCATAGGGAATTTTTGATGACGCCCTTTAGATAGTTTTTTTCCTTGCTTTAACTCTTCTATAGCATTCAATACATCAGCCGCAGTACATTCGTACCACTCACCATTCACTTGTCTAAAACCTTTTTTTTTGAGAATAGCGTGAACAGCGTGGTCAGTAAAAAACTTGCCATTCACATCCAACGCCTCTTCTGAAAGAATGATTGTGAAAGGCTTTGTCTCAGGTGTTTTAGTTGGGAACTGATCCCAAACCCGCTTTTCAACATCTTTGCGGGTATAACCTACCTTTAACAACCCATTGCCGTCAAATGAACCTTCCCACTTTTTATTAAAATAATTAGGCGTCGTATAAGCGTATATTGTTGGCGTACCCAATTGATCAAAAAAGTCACTCATACTAACTCCTTAATCATTTTTTCAATAAATTCAATTTCGTCTGAACTTAGTTCATAACGTTTATATAGAGCATCATCAGTCCATCTCTTTTTCATATCTAATAATGGAGCAAATTCAAATCTATCCTTTGGGTTATGCTGAGTTATCTTTCTAATTGAAACCATAAACCTAAAAAATTTAGATTTTATATACGCCTCTAAATTTTCAGCCTCTTCAATTGAATCGTAAGCCCCACAAACAAGATAAGTCTCAGTACAGCAACTATTATTATCTGTAATTATTGGTCTGCCAAGTATCTGATGGGGCCACCCTTCACCCGCACCATATGCGGCACTAATAAGAACCTTATATTTCCCAATCAAATGGGCATTGACAGAAATTTTTTCACGTTCAACATATCCTATTTCATTGTTGGCATATAACTTAACACCACCAATAAAACTTTTATCTTTGAAATCTTTGAAATTAGTTCTAAATCCAAAAGGTCTGCTCACAGAAATCTGTTCGCTCATAGACTTTTCTTTTTTCTTTTTAACCTTATCTAAAATTTCTACTGACTGGTTAAAGCGAACAAAGACGTCATAACTATCAATATTTCTCTTTGCTGACTTTAACTTTTCCCCTCCTAACACAGGGGTAACTTCACAAGGACCAGAATATTTTTGATCCCAAAGAAAATAACAAACACCACCTTTAATTTCAACGCCAGGAAAACAATCACCAGCGTCGTGAAAATCAACAATATGGCTAATTCGTTTATCTTTTAACATCTGATCTCTAAAATCATCCAATCCTTTTCCTCCCGCAAACCAACGAGATGGAATAATCATAGATATATAACGAGGATCAAGTTTTTTGGCTTGATTAACAAATAAATGGTAAATGGGTGATGCCCCTGTTGACTCACCAGCATCTTGTAACTGATATGGTGGATTGCCAATAATTACATCAAACTTCATTTTGAATACCTCATTTTTATGTATGAATTGATAGGCATAGTTCTCAAGTCGTTCTCCCCTATCAAGTGCCCCTTCAGGTGCTCCACATTCTGTACATTTACCACGCAAATAGTTGTGCTTACCTCTTTTGTAAATAATATTACCTTGTTCAGTATCAAGCTCAACAACAGAGTGCTTTGAATTTGCTACCTTAGAATAATAAACACTTCTACGGGCAATGTATCCTGTTAATTCAGTAATTGGAATTCCATAGAGCATATTTTGAAATATATGTTTTCGTCTGATATCCTCATCTTTAATAATAGAAGCAAGTCCCGTCATCAAACGCTTTGCCGCTTCTCTCAGAAAAACACCAGATTTACAAGCAGGGTCCAAAAACTTTAGCGTGGGATCTTCCCATACCGCCTGCGGCAACAGATCAAGCAATTGATTTACGACATTTGGCGGCGTAAATACCTCGTCACTTGACAAGTTAGAAATACAGTCAAGTATGTCTGGCTTATGAGTACCAATTATGTTCTTAAACATTTTCAACTAACTCCCAATAGTTCTTCATTGGAATTTCAGAAATAGGATCAGGCGAGTCCGCCCATAACGAACCAGTTGCTCCTATTAAATCTATAAATCTAAAAACTCTTTGTTGGATTTTATAAATCTTAGGACTACTGAACTCTGTGAACTTTATTTTGTGCTCTGCGTTTAACATATCGCCTTTAATAATGTTATGTTTCAAAATATAGTCAACAGATTTATAAAATCCATCTGTAGGTTGACGTGAGTTTTGAACATCTGAAAATCTATCTACAACCACATTTTTCATTCGCTGTCTTGCTTCTTTCACGTTGTCCGCCGCTATGTCAACGCCATATATAGAACCAAGTGCTACTAATGTATAAAACTCAAAATCTTGTAGTTTTTTATATTTCTCACAAACAGAAATCATCTTCCTCTCAAGTATTGCGACAGTGAAATTACCATTGCCACAAGATGGCTCTAAATATCTGAAATCAATGTTGTAAGAAGAATCCCCAATCAGATCAAGCATAGCATTCACTTCTCTGTCAGCAGTGAACACTTCAGCCAAATCACGTACCCGCTCCTTAGACTTGACTTGTCCAATAACTTCTAAGGTTTCGTCGTAATCTTCTTCATCAATCATTGTTGTCACTATGCTTTTTTTAGGTCAGAATTGCTGTAAACAGTATAAAGTCTGACCGTTGTCTTTACGACCTTTTTTAAGTAAAAACGATCTTTTGGAGCATCTATGAACACAGTTGTACTCAGCAGTAAAAAAGAGTTGGAAGACTGGAAGAACCGCATTGAGTCAGCGTGGCAGAAAAGTGTTCAAAGTGTGATTGAAGTTGGCACGTTGGTCAAGCAAGCGAAAGATCAACTTGGGGTTAGTTACACACTACTTGAGTCTGAACTGCCCTTCAGTTCAACAGTTGCGGCATTCCTCATCAAAATTGCTGAGAATCCTGTTCTCAGTAACCCCACTTACCACGCTCGCTTGCCCAATGGCTACAACACTCTTTACTATCTTGCCAGTGTAGACGAGAAGCAACTCGTTCAGCAAATTGAGAACGGTGAAATCACACCCAACTTCACCCTCGCAAGTGCGAAGTCTTTACGTGAGGCATTGCCAAAGAAGCCAACTTCACCAACGGCAGTTCCTAAAAAATCAAAGACTGTCACATACGAAGTTGGTTCCATCAGCATTGCCGCACCAGACAACATTGACCAATTCCAAAAAGACTTGACCAAACTTCTTAGCAAGTACAACGGAACTATCACTCATACAAACAAAGACTCATCACTATCTGACTGGCACAACCAGAAGTTACTTAGTCAGGCATTAGAAAAGATTGCTGAATACGAATCTGAACTGAATACAAACATCAGTTTGGAAAATATGCGTATATTGGAAGATGCTTGTTTCTATATTTCCAAAGAGAAAAACAGAAAATATAAAGTTGAAATCGTAAAAGATGGTGAACTTGTTGAGCGTGTTGCGATCCCAACTGATTACAAAGATTACAAAGTACTTTCTAAATTATTAGGTGTTGAAAATATCACACGAGGTGAGATAGAGAAATACTGTGTAACCAATAAAATTCCAAATCAATTTACTGATTTGAAATCAATGGACAAAGAGATTTATCTTTGGGAACAGGCACGTTTAATACTTGAGAAGAAAGACATTAAAGGTGCTATGAAGCGTCTTAAAGATATGTCCAGCCGCAGTAGATTTCCTGCTATCAGAGAACTTGGCAAAGTCATCATTGAAGAATTAAATCGCTTTAGCAACAAGGCGTAACGATGTCGTACTTCTATACAAAGAATGATGACCTCATTAAGTCGCCTCTGAACAAGACATTTGGTGAACTGTTCACGTGTTCTGAAGACGAGTTTGCGATTTGGGTTGATGAACTTTGTTTTGCTGTCACTCTTCAATGGGATGAATTTGGTCAACCCCCAAAAGCAGGTGTAAGACTTGAAGAAATGGGCAGTGAGTTTGAACGCATCTGTAAAGTTGATACAGACAAAATGTGGTTCAAAGACGAACAGACTCGCAAACTTGATTGCGTCATAGATGGTGCTCGTGTGTCTATAGCCAACAGTTTTTTTCCAAACATTCTCAAAGCACAAGACACAGTTGGAGAAGGTAAAGCCGTCAGTGTGTATGACCTCTTTGCCAAACAATCAGCACGTGACAAAACATTGGCTGTATTGACGAAATGTATACGTGAAGATGGCTTCTACGACTTTGCTCCAATCTACAGACCAGCCACATCTTTCAAAGGCGATTTAAGACGTGAAGCTCGTCGCATTGTTGAAGAGATACTGACAGAAGAAGCAACTGGAGTTGGGCAACGTTGCCTTTGGATTGATGCGTCTGCCAAAGTTGAGAAGCGTACACCTCGCATCAATGTCAAAGAACTTAAAGCACTCAAAGCGAAAGGCTTGTTAAAGAAACATCATCTTAATGGTGTGAACTTGAGTAAGGTCAGTGATGACAGCCTCTTCCGTATTCGTGTTTACGGCATCAACGAATCAGCAAAACGTGTTCTGCCTCTCATATACAGGCACTTAGAACTTGGTGCGGGCATTGCTCCCAACAATTTCCCATCAGCCATTGCCCGTCTGCTTTACAAATACGCAACTGACAGATGTGTTGACCAAAATGAAATCGTCATTTATGACCCAAGTATGGGTTTTGGCGGACGATTGTTAGGTGCGTTAAGTTTGCGTGATAGAGCCATTCATTACATAGGTACTGATCCAAATACAGAGAACTGGATCAAAGAACTTGGTATCTCTCGTTACGAATATTTGGCACGTATTTTCAAAAGTCACGTACGTTATGGCAAAGAATTCAAAGGAACTTACATCTGTAGCGGAAGTGAAGATGTAGCTAACAATGAGGAATTCAAAAAGTACAAAGGCAAAGTTGATTTTGTATTCACTTCCCCTCCATACTTCTCTGCTGAGATTTACAGCAATGAACCAACTCAAAGTTCAATAAAGTACAAAGAGTATGACAGTTGGCGTGAAAACTTTCTAAGACCAACTTTGAAAACTGCGGCTGAATGGCTAAAGAATGATCGCATTCTCGCCTTCAACATTGCGGACATAAACGTTGGATCAAAACAATACCCACTTGAACAAGACACGGTTGAGATACTGAAAGAATTTGGTTTGAGGTATGAGGGCAAACTAAAGATGGTCTTAGCAGTTAGTCCATCTATGAAACTTGGAAAAGAAACCAGACAACCAAGTATGAAAAACTTCTGTATTGTTAATGGAAAATGGCGAAAGTACGAACCAATATTTGTGTTTTACAAACCCTAATTTATTTCAAGCAATAAAAAAGCCTCTTACGAGGCTTTTTTTATTTCATATCTTCATTTCTTTTAATTGCCGCCTCCTTTAATTTATCAGTAACAGCAATAGCCAGTTCACCATTATCAAAAGACCAAGCATAGTTAAAACCAAGCGATTTATAGTATCTGTGACTTTTCTCCAATCTCTCAGTCTCCATACGCACTGATAAAACTTGATGATTCTCCATTACGTATTCAATCAGTTGTCGTAATATTGAATGTCCTCTATATATTCTCTTCACATAAGCGTCTGAAGCATTCCATACTTCACCATTAAAATACTTTTTGAAATGCTCAGTCTTATTTGTGATGCGAATAAATCCTACATCTTTGCCATCTACACTTGCCACAAAATATCTACACAAACTTCCAAACATATGCGGATTTAATGGAATAACTCCACCGCTATAGTCTTTTTGAAAATACTCCATCCATTTTCTTTTCTCTTTAATATTTTCAATTTCCCTTATTTCAGCCTCTAAACATTTGAATTCTATAGTATTAACATTAGAACTCATTAAATTCACTTGTTCACACAACATAAAAACCTCTATCAAGTTACAGCAATATCACTGTGAACTTGATCATTGAGGATCTAAAAAAAATCGTCGAGCGAATCGAACAACTATCTGTTCTTTTATCCGTTTTTACGTAAAAACGTAAGACGGATCAAGTTCTCACTTGACTCGCTCGACTCTTCATTAAGTCTGTGTTGAGATCACTCCTGACAAACAAAGTTTTGTCGTTTTTAACTTAAAAAGGAGTTTCTATGAGTAATTTAATTTTTGCGACGGGTGAACAGATTTATACAGCGGCTGTAGCTGGTGCTGAACGTGGGTACAACAGAAGTACTGATGAGCACAGCAACTACGAGAAAGTAATTGATGAACACTACAAGGCAATGCTCAATGATGTAAGTAACAGAGCAGAACGACGTCGCATTCAAAAGCACACTGGTAACAACTGGCGTAAGGCATATTTGCCTCTGTCAATGGCTCTTGTACACAGGCACATTGGTGGGCAAGAGTCTGAAGAACACGCACGTGTTTACCTCACAAGCAATCCCGCACGAGTGTTTGACATTCCAATGAATCACTGGAATGTAATGAGTCAAAAAAGCAAACAACTGTTTAAGTAATGAAAAGTAAGTGAGGATGTAAATCGCATCCTCACTTGCCGTTTTTACGTAAAAACGAGTAAGTGATCAAACAATCTGAATCACGCTCGAAATCAAATTAGATGCTCTATACGATCAACTTGAACTGATTTTAGTTCGACTCAAAAAAGGCGAAATATGAAGATTTATCACTACACAAAAGGCATCTCTATGAACAGTATCTTTATGGATGGTTTCATAGCAACAGAACGTAAACGAGGTCTTAGTCAAATTCATAAATTGACAGACTGTGTTTGGTTGACTGAGAAAACTCAATTCCCCAAAACAGCATTGCCTTGTCTTTCAAATATGCCAGAGACTAACCTGTCTTTACACGTCAATAAAACTGTATATGTTGATTTAGATAAGTTGAGTAGTTTCACTGGAGGAATTTACCGCTTTAGTTTTAATTCAGATGACGAGCGATTTGTTAAATGGCGATTTAGTGATTCACGTAAAGTTGTTGAGAACAATATTGAATGGCGTCATATGGAAAGTATTGCCAACAAAGTATCTGATGATCATCGTTCATTTTGGATTTCTGACAATGATGTTGACTTAATAAACTTCTCACTTGAAGAATTCTCAAATGGCGGCTGGAATACTATATTAACTAATTGTTCATTAAGTAATTTGTCTGCTAATGAAATTAGCATTATCGAAAATATCAAATCAAAAAGCACATCAACTTGTGAGTCATACGGACTTCCCGTACATCAAGTCAGAAAAGCGGCTTAATCATTAAACGAGTTCAACCGCATTACGAAGCATATTGTCATTAGCGTCAATATAAACAGCGGTTGTACTCACATTTCTATGTCCCATCAAACGCATCAACACACGTAAACCAACGCCCTGTGATGCGATTGATGTGGCATATGTTCTGCGTCCACTGTGACTACTTGCTCCATCTACACCAGCGGCTTTGTACAAACTCAAAAAGTGCTGTGTCAATGTGTTTGCTGTGAATCCCATACGAGGATTCTTTTGAGTTGGAAACAAAGACCGTTCTTTGTCATCTGTACGAATCAACTGAATGTAGTTAGCCAGCTCCTCTTTGAGTTTTGAACTAACAAACACAGTACGAGGATGCTTCCCTTTTGTTTGTTCTGCTGTCAAACGAATTTCGTTTTTGATGTTTCCATTCTGATCTAACACGTGTCCAACAGTCAAAGATGCGATTTCCCCAACTCGCATTCCACTCAAATGACTTGTCAGAATCAATGCCCTATCTCGTTTGGCATATTTTTTTGTACTCACATAGTCAAGTACTTGTTTAATTTCTTGTTCGTTTAATGTTTTTGCTTGTGACATTTGTTGCTCCTTTGCGTAATCAAATAAATAACTTGAAATAAGCATAATTTCTGAAGTTAGGTCTGAGCAACCTCTATATAAACGACCCGCCAAGTTGACGGGTTTCTATGCTGTTTTGTTGAAAATCAACAGGTTATTGCTGGAACTACATATTTCAGCAATTTTCTTTGATTTCGTATTTATGAGTTTTCTGTGGCTTTTAGAACACAGACTGAAATACAAGCCCTACAAGCGTTAGTTAGCGAAGTCCACTACCCAAGTACCCAACCCATAAAGATCTACGCTTGTAGACGCTTTAATTCATTGCGTTTTAGTACTGCTATTACTTGTGTGTTTTTCTAATCTGTTCATCTCACAGTTTTCTATAGTTGTTTCAGTTCGTTTGCTGTGTTCACTATGTGTCACTGTGTATGTTCTGTTTGATGTTTGATTCAATGTTTGAGTGTTTTATCTATGTATGAATCATTCAAGTGTGACAAAGAACTACGAACCCCTCATACGATTCGTAGTCTTGTAAGAACCTAAAAGTGACTTCAGTCTGCTTTAAGGGCGGCGTGAGGAATCCAGCAGTTGCTTACATCCCAAATGCTGTTTGTGTCCCACGCCTTACGTGTGTTTTGTTGTGCTTCTTTTAATGAGTAACCAGCCCAATGTGAAGCCTCGTCTACTTTGTAGTAGTCGTATGCCTTCACATCAGTTGATTGATGTGCCATATCGTGCCAAGCGTGCCTAAATAGTGTTTCTATGTCTTCTGTATTGAGTACTGAGGGTAAGTTGCCTAATGAGATGTTTACGTGAATTGTTTGTGATCTGTCAGTTGTTTGATTCGCCCCTTCAATCGTTACGAAGGTCAGAGGCTTAAAAAAATTTGGGTTTTGAGTTGGTCTATTAGAGTGAGTTGGATAAAGTAATTTGTAAAAGCAGTTCAATGCGTGTCTTGTGTCTTTGCTTGTCTGTTCCATCTTTGTTTTGATGTACTGATCTGCTCGCACGTGCTTAAAGCGACCCACATCTGTACTCGCTACATAAGGGCGATGTAATGTGTGGGCAACAACTACGTGACTCACGTGTTGCTCGTGCTGATTAAACATAGATTCAATGTCTTTTGCGTTGTACTGTCTCATACTTCTATTTAGTAAAACCAAAGAAAAGGAGATGGAAATATTGAGGTTGCTCTCTCCGCTTCTCTGAAACTAAAGTTAAGTTCTTATTAACTTTATAGGACGATCGTAATGAGCTTTCTTTCAAATCTCAAGCTTGTAGCAAGCAAGAAAAAACAGGGCATTTCTCCTGTGATTCAACGTAGAAATAAGTTGAGCAACAAGATTTTTGAGCAGATTCAACTTGCTCAAGCCCAAAAAGAGGGACGCACGTACGCACCTACACGCTTGAAAACATATGTGAACAAGCAAACAGGTGAACGCAAGACCATTGAATCAGTCAAAAAAGTGCGTGAATGGTGGCACATCAATGACAGCGGGAAAATCAACTTGATCTGTAAGTACGGTAGCAAGCAGATCCAATTTGACGCAAAAGGCAAAAACGCTATTGAAGTGTCAAACGGAGACGAGTTGCTTTCAGCACTTGAGTCACTGAAGTTGGCTGTTGAACAAGGTGAACTTGATCAGCAGATTGAAGCAACAAGCGGTGCCCTACGTGCTGGCTTTTTGAAGTGACCGCATTACTTGTTCGTATAAATAACTGTATGAACAAGTATTTGGCTACTGTGCGTGTAAAGGGACAAACTGTGAGGACTATGGTCTTTGCGGATAGTTCATTACACGCACGTTTAATTTTGGAATATCAATTTGGCATTGGGAACGTTGTCAGCAACCCTACTCAGTCAACAAAGGCTGAAGAGGACTTCATCCCACTTGAGGAAGTGATTGGCTTTGTTAAGCCTGTCAAAGCCTCCAAACCAATGAACCCACAGCAAGCAAGAATCGACTCACTGAAAAAACAGAAGGACGTTGCCTCTAAGAACTTAAAGGCAGAACGTGACAGACAAAAAGTTGTTAAGGCTCAGCAACAACTTCGTATGGCTACTACGCAAAAACCTGTTGCGTAATTTCAAAGCCCGTACGAGATCTCTACCCCCACCAGTTTTAATCTAACACCCCCAGTGTTTTAGCTTCGTAGTTTTTTGAGGGTTAACTACTTTTTTGTCACCCCCACCAGTTTTTGACCATACCCCCACACCTGTTTTAGCAACCCTATTCATCAATCTTCACTACCCCCACAGTGAGGCTTATGAACTGAAATGTGTAAAAAGAGCCAAAAACACGTGGTCTTTGGCGAAAAACAAGCAGTTTTTTAATCTCATCATCAGACGGATGAGAGGCATAGCAAAAATGGTCACGCTGTAAAAGCCCTACACGCTGTCGTTTTTTATTCCGCAACTGAGACGGCTTATATGTTCTCTAAACGTGCGTTGTAGGGCTGGTCTAACGCTGTTATGAAACCCAACTTTCTTCAGTACTCACTTGTCAGCATCAGTACCCAATACTCACCCGTCCAACAGCCGTAGAGAGTGATAGCAGATAGTGGGAAATCTGTGTACTCAATCTTCTGCTTTGCTAACACTCTACCGTTGCCATCCTCAATTGATACAGATGCTGATTGGTTTATCTTTGTGAGTTTTAGGCAAGTAAACCAATCTTTGTTGCTATCAACACCGCTCAAGTGCGATGCGTACACATCAAACAACCAAAAGCACTCTGCGGCTTCAGCAAGGTAGCGTGAGCCCTCTGTGAGCAAGACTGTGCGTGTCAATCTTGCTAACTGATCACAACCTGTGAACTGTTTCAGAGTTGCGAGCAATTCATTTTCTTCAACCATTTCTGTGTTCCTTTAAGTGTGAACACAGTATTAGTTCTAAGCATCAAACGGACAACCTGAATCCCGCCAAACTGGCGGTGTATGTAAGCGTTACTTCAAACCACCTAACGCTTCGTATAAATCATCGTAAACACACTCTCTCACTCGCCTGTCAAAAGCATTTCCATCTGCTTGCGACTTAACTAATTCAGAAACCGTTTCTGCGTATGCTGTTTTGTGCCAAAGATGATCACTCAAAAGATCAAAGATGTGACGGTCTATCTCTACATCAGCAAAGAAAAAATTCCTCTTTCCTAATTCGTACTTAATTTCAAGCAGTCTTTCCGTCAACGACCTCACCAACTCTTGTTGTAAGTCAGCGTATTTGTCTTTCATCACTTACCTCACTTGGCTTTTACAGACTTCTTAGCAGTCGTTTTCTTAGGGGCAGTTTTTCTGGCTAACAACTCAGCCTTCTTCTTTGCTTGTGCTGACTGATAGATTTCTTCAACCGTTGAAGTTGAAGCAATTCTTCGTCGTGTTTCTTGTCCACGCAATTGCTCTGTTGCTTCAATAACTTTCAGATGACTGTAATGACGTTCAATCATCAGCACACTTGTCCCCATCTGTTTGGCAAGCGTGTGAATTGGCACTTTATCGTGCGTCAGTGCCAGCGTTGCGTATGTGTGACGGAAACTGTAGAAAACACGGTTCTGCTCAGTCTTTGGGTCGTATAGCAAGTTGTGCTCATCCAAGTAACGCTCAAACATATGTTGAAACGCAGAACTGACGTCTTGCTTCTTTTCTTTTGTACGCAATACGAAGTCATCATTGTTTGGCGTCACAACATCTTTGAACGGATCAATGATGTTGTTTCTAACGCCATACACACGACGAGCAATGCGTTCAAGCACTTTGACCGTTGGCTGTCGTCCAACTATTTCACGTGTACCTGTCTTACCAGTAACAATTAACTCAACACCTCTGTTTAGATCAGTCAGAACAATTTCTTCTTCAGTACCGTCGTCCAAAACTGATTTTTCGCCAGTGTGTATTTGTTTTGGATTCATAGTGAACTTGATCTGTTTCCATTTCAAATTCATCAACTCTTTGCCAGGTCTTGCTCCTGTATCTATCAGCATCTCTGAGTAGTCACGCATTAGTTGACGCATCTCTTTGCTGTGTGCGTTACGTGCTCGTTCAATCCACGCTTCAAAGTTGTTGATGACAGCCTGTATCTCTGTCAACGTGAAGGCTGGATGACGTGTGCTCTTCTTACCTTTCGCCTCAAGCTTTGGACGATTGAGATCAGTTAAGAAGTTACGCAGAACAGCCTCATCAAACACCAAGTTGAGTGCGGCGTTGTGACTGAGCATCGTGCTGTTGCTTGGCGTTCTTTCCATCATTCGTATGCGTTCAGCATCCAAATGATCAAGTGCTGTGCTGTCAATGTTTGTGATCAGCCTGTTGCCCAATATTGGAATCAAGTACTCATTGATGATGCGTATGTAATCTTTGTACGAGACTTTCCCATCACCGTTGGCTAACTTTTGCTCCATACGCTGTACGGCAAGTTTGGCAACATCTCTAAACTTACGTGTGATGACTGGCAGGTTGTCGTGTTTGCGAATTTCCGCACGTATCTTTATTGCCTTCGCTACCTCTTTGGCATCTTTCAACTTGCGTTCTTTGGTTGAGGCACGTTGCCAAACACCATCAACTTTATAGCGGCATTGCCAAATTGAACTTCGCTCTCGTCTGTAAACGACAAGTTCGTTTTCTGTGACTATGTGTGTCGTTTCCAGTTTGGCGGACATAGCAATGATTACCAAATCACTTCAGAATCAAACTCGTTATGCCTATTACGTTAGGCAACTTCAAACTCGTGTCAGACAAATATTTCTCAAAGTCTTTGTCCGCTATATCAGTTGTTACTTCCATTGTTAGAAATGGCTTAGATGCGAGCTGATTGACCAATCTAGTAAAAAATGATCTATCTGAGATCTTCCAATCAAGCGTGACAGTCAGTTCATCTTTGTAATAGTGGGTATGGAAGTAAAAAGGATAAAGCACTGGATTAGGTGCTCCTTCAACTATATGAATGTAAAGATTTCTACCTTCAAATATCTTGTTTGAAAAAGGTTGACGCTTGTAAACAACTGCTGGAAGAGTTGAGTTGTCTACTGGTTCAGAGTCGCCAGAAATGATTTGCTCCGTTTTGAGCTCTTTGTTCAATACATCAAATGGGTCAATTCTTTTCTGACTGAAATGGAATCCAACGTTTTCTTTTGTTATTCTGAATTTGAGTCGTACAGCAGTCATATGAAGGACGACATTGTTTCCAACGTTAACTTGGATGTCGTCATCAGAATCAAAAAGATCTTTCATCAATATCTCACTTTTTTGTATCAGGCTCGTTAAACGAATCAATAAATGAACGCAACTTTTCTTGTGGTTTGTTAGATGATGGCAAGCCCAGCGTCACTCGTCTTTTGCTGAAGGGCACAGGTTTGTTCAAATCCCAAATACGGTTGTATTGATCAATTAGGTGCTGTGGCATAGAGATGTTTTCGTAGAACGCTACACAAGTGCCTTCCATTGCGGCGGCTTCTAACTGATCTTGTGTAGTTATGAAATGAACAGACTTGCCGCACTCGTCACAGTCACGCACTAACTCATCTTTTGTTTGCTTCAGTTGATTCCATTGCTTTGGACAACGAACTTCCATTTCACAAAACCAGATCGTCATTTCATTTCCTTAAAACTGGGCAATGTTCTTGTTGAATCGCTCAATCAAACCGTAGAGCATTTCCATTGAATCGCCTATGCCTTTGTGTTGATAGCCTTTAACTGGCAAGAACGCTGAAGAATCAGAAGACACAACTTTGCCCTCTGCTGTTCCTATGAAACTTTCAACGTCTTCACCTATTTCTTCGTAGTAGTCAATTTCTGCTTTTATTCGTAACGTTCCATCTATCCTTGTTACACCTACATATCCAACAATGTGTGATTCATTCTTGTAATCAGATCCATACAGTCCCATTGATATGTCTGCGTCTGTTTGCTTAGACAGATCAGATCGATCTTTCTTTGACCCGCCATTTTCAAACCAACCTGAAAACTTAAATCCGCCGCCTACACGACTTAGCATTCTGATGAACGCTCGTTCTATGTCATCTTTTCTAATGTCATTGTTTTTTGTTGCTTGCTTGTTTGCTTCTACTACTGGGTAGTGCTTATTGAACGAGTGGTATCCAACTTCTTTAGCCACTGCTTGATGAAGCCTGACAGCCAATGGCTCTACGATTGACCAAAGAGGATATGTTTTGAAACCTGTTTGTATGTAACGCAATTGATGCTCTTTGTTTAACTCAATAAGCAAATTAAAGGCTTGCGTGTCATCCTCATTCATTTCAAAGATTTTGTTTAACCCACGTGCGTTTGCCCCAATCAGACACTTTTGTAAGTTGTGCCCGTAATCCTTCCCAAGTGATTCAACATCCACACCCTTGTGTAGCAAAAATGACTTGAAGCAAAGTTCAATGCCGTGTAGTGCTAAAAAATATGCTGGCGTGTATGACGCTTGCGAAAGTAATCCAACTTCACCTTTTGCGTTGTCAACTAGCATTGCCGCATCAATGTATTCGTAAGCGAAACGGGCAAGCCCAATTGCCGTTGTTCTTTCTGCTTTAGTCTTTGTCATAAACACACTTTAATTTCAAAACGACAAAAGAGCAACCAAGTAAGTGTGTAGTGTCTAAACAAAAAAAAGAGAACTGCTTTTACACAGTCCTCTTTCCTCGTTGGTAGGGCGTGACAGACTTGAACTGTCGACCAAAGGATTCCGCTTTGTGTGACTTTCGCCACTCGCTGGACTTTGCCTTCACCATATTGATTGCTCAACTTAGGCGGGTGCCGTCAAGTCTCTACACGTTCCAAAATGCTTTCGCACTAAGGCTTCGCTCGACATTGCCGTATGTGTTGCCACACTTAGGTTTCATCGAATTTGACACCATCCCTTACACAGTTTCCACGTGTAAGGCACATTTGAGAAATATGAGTCCTCTGCTCTAACCAACTGAGCTAACGCCCCTTAAAAAATGATTGTACGTGGTCGTTTTTATATAAAAACAGCCCTCAAAAGTGTGTAGGCGGTGTGTAGTGTTGTAAACACCCTTTGACACTACGTAAGTTGTTGATTTATAAGGACAATTTACGATTATGAGAACTTTTTTAATAGATTATGAGTCCTCTGCTCTAACCAACTGAGCTATCGCCCCAACCGAAGTGGTCATTGTAGTTTGTGCACAAAGGTCACATTCAAGTATTCAGGCCTGAGGTCGAAACATCTGTGACGGCGCTATTT
>JACCDG012063206.1_pt1 | contig 20974 bp, 26 predicted proteins | sample 7442471 | NCBI WGS metagenome assembly JACCDG01 (sample SAMN15323444, study PRJNA562643) | freshwater metagenome | isolation source: river surface water | place: USA:Blue River Watershed | collected 2017-08-17 | reverse complement strand
TCTTAACCGCAACGCTAAGGATCTTGTCCATAGCCTTGTGTAGGTTAGTACTCATTTCCCAGTCGCTCTTAACCATTTGGTCAAGCTTCTGAAGGATGTCACCCTTTAAGGTAACAAGTTCAGGCTTGTCAGAGAAGGTCAAGAATGTGTCCTTGAACACGCCCTTGTTCTTGTCCGCAAGGTATAGACCAAGACCAACTGCAACGTCGATGCAACGAGTTGCACCGGCGCCACCGACTGCACAGGTCATAGACCCGCTTACGTCAACGATTGGAAGGATGCTGGCATCCCCAACGTAGTTTGGCAGAGATTCCCACTGTGCCTTGACGTGATCCTTTTCGGTCTTGTCAAAGCTCTTGTAGGCATGTGCAATACCCTTTAGTACATCATGTGGGTAGATTGCATCGGCGTTAACCTTTACAGTCTTATCACCACTGACCAACTTGGCCACATACTCTGCGAACAGAGGAGTGTGACGGTTGAAGGCCTTCTTGTAGTTGCGAGCAGCCACAGAAGGAACATGACTAAAGTTGATGTTATCCCAGTCGTTGGCACACATTTGTGTTTCAACAACCTTGGTAAGGGCCACAAGACTCTTACGGTATTGCTTTGGAGACATTCCGAAGAATGCTCGGATTTCAGCCGCAACCTTGCCCTTACGTGGTGTCCACTTAGCGGCAAGACCGTTACGGTTACGCAGGGCATCGCCCAGCATAGTGTAAGCGGCTGACTTTAGGTCAGGAGTAGAGAAGACAAAGATGTCATCCCAACGACCAACTTCAGGAACCTTACGAAGCAGAGCCAATGCGGCGTCTGGATCGCGCTTTTCCAGATGGACAAGGATATCGCGGAAGAGCTGACGTTCGCCAGCACCGCCACGGACGTCACGTGCCCATTGTGCGATACGCAGAGCCAAGTCTGCGTTTTCAACATAAGCCGCAGTAAATGCACCTACGATGTTCTTACCACGGCTTGCACCGATGTTGTAGAACAGGTCGACAGTTGCCTTTGCTGTAGACTTGCGAGCCTTCATGCCATTGGCAGTACGGGCTTCTTGATTTGCGATTGCGTTTACAAATGCGTTCATTTTATTACCTCACAGAATGTATTTTGTTTTCGATATGCGTGAAAATTTAAAGTTGCTGTTAACATTCTAAATTTAACAGGATCGTTGTCGACTGCTTTTATTCAACTCAGGCCATCACTCTGAGCTTGCTGGGCCATTTCAATAGTTACCCTTCAACGCTCGGTGGTTTTACGCACTCTGCTCCAGTTAACTACCATGGTGACCAGCGATCCATAGTAATATGAATGTTGCTGTACCGATCCTAAAACTATTGCAAGTTTCCTTGCTATGTGTCTATTATAGTATAGACTTGATGTTTTGTCAACTCTTTTTGGACTTTTCTTTTACCTTTTCTAAAGGTGCTTTGTTAAGCCAAAAAGTTCTTGACTGGTTTTCATAATGGACTTCGACGAAGTCCTGCCCGTCGATAGTCCGAACATTAGTAAAGTCATCACAAATTACTTCTTGATTATTTCTAATGTTTCGAAGTCGAACGGGCCTGATTTTTGTTTTTATCATTGCGTTCTCCTTTGTTGGTTGCGGTGGCAGGATTCGAACCTGCGATTCTCAGCTTATGAGACTGAACGGATAGACCTCTTCCATACACCGCGTCATATTGGTCGGAGTACAAGGATTCGAACCTTGGACCCCCTGGTCCCAAACCAGGTGCGCTACCAGACTGCGCTACACTCCGAATATATTTGGTAGGACGTGACGGGCTCGAACCGCCGACAGCCTGCGTGTAAGGCAGGAACTCTACCAACTGAGTTAACGTCCTAAATTTGTTACTTGACTCTCTTTATAAAGTCTGCTCCATATTTACCTTCCTGAAACTCAAGGAGGGCAGTTATAGAAGGATAAATCATTGCACTCGACCCAGAATTTTTATGCCTAATGGCAAGTTCTCTTGCTCTGGCTGCTGCCATAATAACAAGATCGAATCTGTTGTCACCTGCATTAGACACACATTGTTCAATGTCTACATTAGGTCCTCTGCTTAATTTTTTATCCATGTTATCTCTTAAAATATTTTTCTAACTCACTTGGCATATTATACTGACTTTTTAGTAACATGTCAACAGTATTTGAGTAACTGTCATTGCCACACCAAGGAGCACCTACTGCTATTGTTAATTTAACTTCATCGGTAGAATTGATCATACCATGCGGCCAGCTTCCGTCCATAATAAATGGACCAGAAATATTTGGAACATGTATGTTTCCTTTATCAGTTATAAAATAAAGGGTATCAGTTCGACCTTTTAGCACCAATCTAAACTTATGTTGTTTTGAGCCCATTTCTTTTTTATCACAATCAATGTGCTCATTATTTGCAAAATTGGGCTTGGTCATTAGAGCCATTACTCTGGACTTCATTCCCATCCAAGGAAAAACATGCTCTTCAAACCAATTGACTAATGTACTTGGAGTATATTGCACCCAAGTAAACTCAGTTAAATTTGATCGGTTGTTAGATCCGCTCTTACCAATTCGTCCACCTTTAGTCATTAAGGGTAGCATATTAGTTGCTCGGTATTCGTCCCACCACCAATACTTTGAATCAACAGTTAAGATTTCGTCAACAACTTTGTTGTGATCAAAATCTGGAAAATTAACTTTTGAAAATAGCAAGTCGCTCATAATGTTTGGAGCGGGTAGGGAGAGTCGAACTCCGCGATCTTCAGCTTGGAAGGCTGCTGGACGCCCCTTGTCCTGTCTACCCGCACTTTATAGGAACTCTCTGTGACGCTTGAATTCGCGGTAGCCCCTCTCTTCATGGCCGGTCCTTGCTTTGGTCGACATTGGCAAGTTTCTCGGTGTTCCACTGTAGCTACTCAAAGAGTTCGTATAAAGTGTCCAGCTACTCTCACCACAAGAGCCCTGAACTGAGCTGTTACTCTGTCCACGTACTTTTCCATTTAGACAGGTTAGCGTCCCTGCCTTTGTGATTTCTTAAGTCGCCCATGTAAGCGGGCCTTACGGTAGATCCAATGCACCGTGTCTTTTATGGTACAGACAATTGACCCCCGTTTACTAACGGCTACGGGATGCCGGGTGTTTGGTGCCGGATGTCGGGATCGAACTGACGACCTACCGCTTACAAGGCGGTTGCTCTACCACTGAGCTAATCCGGCAATACTTCTATTATATATCTATTACATAATCCTGTCAACAAGTTTGGTTACTTAAACTCAACAGTTTCTGCTACAGGAATCCAACGTTTTCTTTGGCTGTCTACAAAATTCTTATAGGCATCCGGAGTCTTCAAAGAGTCATACCAATGAATGCTGGAAAGAAAATCTTTGTATTCTTGTGTATTAACTGCATCTGTAAATAGTTTCTTGTAGTAGTCAACGATAGGTTTTGGCGTACCTTTTGGTAACATTAGACCTACGTGAGCAACAAGATCGAGTCCTTTGAACTGCTCTGAAAGATTTGGGTACTGAGTTTTGTTAGAACCAGTGACGCCAATAATTTTGATCTTACCTGCTCGAGCCAACTCTAAACCAACACTAAGTGGAGCAATACCGAACTCGATGTCTTTGGCTGCAACTGCTTGAGCTACGGCTAACGGACTATTATACTGCACACGCTGACTCTGTGTTGCCTTTGCCGTTTTAGCAAGATGCTCGTATGCAAGAACAAATACTGGTGCACCGACACCCACGTCAACTTTCTTACCTGAGCTCATTGCTGAAAGCACATCTTTTGGAGTATTAGCTTCACTGTCGGTTCTTGCAAACAGAGCAATTGGACTTTCTCCAAGACTAACTACAGGTTCCCATTCAGATGGATCTTGTACAAGATTCTTTTTAAACCAAACTGGTGTACCAAAATAAACACCAACACCCGGTGCATATAATGTATGCCCGTCATTGGCTGCTTGAGCAAAATGATTCATTCCAATTAACTCAAACGCACCTGGTTTAAATTCGAGCACGAAATTAACTTTGTTAGTCTTGTTGATAACAGTGTCTAATTTTCTAAATAGAACTTCGTTACCAGAACCTGGGCCATATGCAATAACTACGTTAACTGGCTTTGTGGGTTCCCAAGCAAATGCAGACAACGAAATCATGCCTGCAACTAAACTGACTAAAATCTTCTTCATTACTGTCCTTTCAACAAATATGTTTAATTATCTGTTGCAGGAGGCTCTTCGGAACTTTCTTGATAAAGGTCTGGATTGTCTGCGCGATACTTTTCAATGGCAGCATCAAATGCGTCATCGCTTAGTGCATGCCAACCCATGCAATAACCAGTTGGTGAACGGCCGCAGCCACAAGGTACTTGACTCATAAATTTTCCTTTTTATTTCTGGTGGAGGATAACGGGATCGAACCGTTGACCTTTAGCTTGCAAAGCTACTGCTCTCCCAGCTGAGCTAATCCCCCAGTATATTACTTATTTGTTTTTTGTCGTTCTTCGATTCTTTTGAATTCTTCGTCTTCGCGCTGAGCATCTTCCTCAGCACGTCTATCTCTTCTAAAAATCATATCATAGTTATTTCGATAGGCATTAGACGTATTCTTAGTTTGAATACTGTCACCTGTTACATCGTTTTTAGCAACCATAATAACCTCTTCTTTGTTGGCTCCCCGAGCTGGGTTCGAACCAGCGACCAGCGGATTAACAGTCCGTTACTCTACCGACTGAGCTATCAGGGAATATCCTTGGCGGAACGTTAGGGAGTCGAACCCTATCAACGTCGTTAAACGTTGTACGGATTAGCAATCCGCTGCCTTACCATCCGGCCCACGTTCCATATAAAAACACACTCGTCACTTTCCTTGACAGTGGTGTGCCGTCCTTACTATTTAACTTATAGTTAAATCGAATGTGTTTTTATATGGTGTAGCTGGGAGGCCTCGAACCTCCAAAGAATCATGGACTATGCCCGGATTCCGACCCTCACAACTTAAATGTTGCTCTTGGAGCTTTGCCTATTTGCTCACAGCTACTATGTAATTATACAAAATAGCTACGAAGCTGTCAAATATTTTGGCCGGCCATGCAGGAATCGAACCCACACCGCTTGTTTCGAAGACAAGCATGATATCCATTTCACCAATGGCCGTTATGGTCCCGCCACCAGGAATCGAACCTGGATTTAAGTCTTAGGAGGACCTCGTTCTATCCATTGAACTATAGCGAGAGGTACTTGTTAATCCAATAGTCGAATGTTTCAGTTTGGCCACGAAGCCTTGGCAAGGTATGCATATACTCAAGGCATTCTTCCCAATCGCGTGTTGCTTTTTGAGATAATAACTCAATGCCTGTATTGATCAAGTTAGTTCCGTAATAAGGACAGTTTCCAGATTGAATATAAGACTTTAGTTTTTTTATTATACGATCTTTTAGTTCCTGAGGTAACTGACAGGGTCTTAGTTCTTCTGGAGCAATAATAGGAGAACTCATCATTAAAGGATAACCATCAGCTTGCCAAATAGATTTAATTGTATCTAAACACTCTGGCAATGCAAAAACATTGTAAGATCCTATAGTAGTTTGAAACCCTGAAGGTCTAATGTACTGTGACAGTAAACTGAAGTTTTTCAAATACTCTGTTTCATCGATTCCCCGTATCCAATGATTAAGATCAAATGGCGCATCTAATGATACAGTGGCTGTGATTTTTTCTTTTGAAATTTTTTCAACCATAAACTCAAGATTACTTTCTTTAATCTGCTTTAGGCCAGTTGACATAGTTAACAGTCGCAATTTAGATGACTGAGAAACTATATCAATAAACTTTCTAAAAGAAGGACTTATAAGTGGTTCCCCGCCGTATAAATGAACTACTTCTAAATCTGAAATTCTATTTTCTAAACTGTTAAAGTTTGTAGAGCTATTAATAGGGTGCTCTTTAGAAATTTCTACAAATCTGTGATAAGTTTTGATATCAGCAGACTTTAATAAATTTCCTATTGTAGTTGAGAAATGACTACCGCACATCAAACAAGAACTTGCACAGACATTGTCCAGTGCAATAGTTATTTTTCTCAGTCGATGTTCTGTTGGCTCTTTCCAACCATAAGATGTTCTGTATGCTTTTTCAGAAAATTTTCTAAAGGAATATGTATTATCAGGTACTTGGCAGGCTTTACAGCCCTCAAGCAACTGTCCTTGTTCGAAGTGTTCTTCTCTCCATTTATTTGTTTCTTCGGAAAAGAAATCTTCTATATAATTGTCCCCGTATGGAGATTTGCCTATGTATTTGCAACATGGCCTGGCACCACCATAGGGATTGATTTCAATGCTATAATATGGTACCCAGCATAATGGTTTATTTTTCATATAGCATATTTATTGTTGGTGCCTCTGGCAGGACTCGAACCTGCACACTCAGGCTTATCTGGCCTGTGCTTTGGCGAGGTATAAGCTCGCTTCTTTACCATTAAGCTACAGAGGCATATTTGGAGCGGGTAGCGAGAATCGAACTCGCGAATAAACCTTGGCAAGGTTTCAGGTTACCATTACATCATACCCGCATTAACTTGGAATCATGTGAGGAACAAACGGTACTGCTCTCGGGCCCCATCGTTGTTGCAGTAATTTTCTTGCCTCATCAGCATTGTCTGCACCTACGCGGTCTTTGAACTCTTTACCATCTACTCTAATTGTTGCCTCGAATAATTTCATACTTTTCCTATAAGTGGAATTAACCACTTTCCTATATCAAATTCGTACCATGCATGACTGTCATGATGTCTCGAAGGATGTGCGTGGTGATTGTTTTGCAACGCACCCGAACCTTGCCAACAGAACCAACTGAACCATGCAAAGTTTTTACTATTATCCTTAGTTTCAAAACGACGAGTCCCCCACATGTGTCCTGCACTGTTGGTGAAACTGGTTGTGATCATACCAATGCTCGAACCAAGACATAGAAAAACTGTCAACTTCCAATTAATTAAAGCTGTGGCAATAATAAATGCCCACCAAACTTTAATAGAGTGTTGTTCTAAGAACACATAAAATTTATCTGACAAAAATTTCTTACCAAGAATCAATGGCAGCTTACTTGGTTCTTTGGTCAACTGCCAGCCAATGAATGCTTTATAAAAGCTGATTACAGGACTGTGAGGGTCGTCTTGAGTATCACTTTTGGCATGATGCGTTATGTGTACAATACGGTAGGAGATTGGACTGCCAAATGCTCCAAACACTGCCAATAGTGAACCAATCCTTGCAACTGCTTTCTTACATTCAAATGCTGTATGGCTAAAGTATCTGTGTAAAAAGATACCTTCGCCTACAACATAAAATAGGAACCAAGAACAAAATGAAGTAATTAACCAACTAAAGTTTTGTTCAACTGATAGTAGTACAATTGCACAGACTGCCAACGCATACTGTGGAATTATAGTGCTCAGTGTATAACTTCTAATTGATTGAATGCTATTCATTTTTTCTTTTTCTTAAACAAAAGTTGAATCCACTTTGAAAACATTTTTGGTTTTCGAATGACGTTGATGTCATTAAACAGATTCAAATTCGGAGTAGCTTCTTTAGGAATACTACCGTATGCTTTTTCAATCGTTTCTTTAAACTTCATGTCGCTACTCCTTTAAATGTGGTGCCCCAGGTCGGACTCGAACCGACACGCTCGCGCACTGGCTTCTAAGACCAGCGTGGCTACCAATTACACCACCGGGGCATTTATAAACTTTCCTTCACTCGCTCTTTTAATAACATCGTTAAATGTCATCGACAAACATTTTAATCTAAGGAACACACGTTCCTTTTCATTATTTCTTACGCCGTGTATAGTATCACCATTAAACATACTGGGATGTTTTAAACTGTAGTGATAGCTATACAATAAATCTCTTTCGAGTTTGATCGCTTGACTGTAACCTTTAGCACGTTCCCAAGTTTCACCTTCTGGTAATTGATAAAAGTCAATTGGGCTTGCACCTTCGTCCGGATAAATTGGAAACATAATTCCGCAATGCATATGAAAATCAACATGCGGATGGAAAACATAACCTGGCTTGTATATTAAAACATCTACATCAGGACCTGTCAAAGGCACATCAAAATTAAATCTTTGAACTAACTTTTTAACTGGATCGAAATCTTTAACGTGTTTTCCAATTTCTCCAGCTGTATCAATCGTGTCAAAAAGTCCGGCTTGAAATTCTTTTGTATGCGACAAGTTAGTAGGATTTCTTTCTTTTCTAAACCTGTTAAGGACAGATCCGAAATCTTTTCTATACTGTCGTACACTTTCAAACCATTCTTTTAGTTCTTCTCTGTCATATGTTATCTCGTCAAAAATAACATGATGTTCAAATATCTGCATAATGCCTCCTGGCCGAAGCGGTGAGATTCGAACTCACGGCCCCATTTCTGGAACGACGGTTTTCAAGACCGTTGCAATAAACCGGACTCTGCCACGCTTCGATAAGGTATTTATTTTATCTGCAGATATAAGACTATAAAATGGCGACCCGGAGGGGACTCGAACCCCTGGCCTCCGCCGTGACAGGGCGGCGTTATAACCAACTTAACTACCGGGCCAATGTTTGGTGGACAGGGACGGATTCGAACCATCGTAGCCAGAGGCGGCAGATTTACAGTCTGCTGGTATTAACCACTCACCCACCTGTCCATTATTGATATCCACTGCACTATTTGCCTAACTCACCAGCTTTACTCGAGTTTACTGGAATGTTTGTTTTGGTTACATAACGCTTGATCATGCCTCTGAGCTTACAGAGGATATCAATAATGGTACTCGGTAGGGGAATCGAACCCCTCTTCCCGCCGTGAAAGGGCGGTGTCCTAACCGATAGACGAACCGAGCACATGGTCTTTTAAATTTTTAAGGAACAATTAACTAACTAAGCCTCTATTATATAGCCTATGTAATTAACTGTCAACAACTTTGGTGCTCCAGGCTGGTAACGATCCAGCGTTTCTACTTTACCAAAGTAGTGTACTACCTTTATACTACAGGAGCGTTGGTACCCCTACTCCGATTCGAACGGAGAGAACTGCTCCTTTTGAGAGAGCCGACTTTACCAATTTGTCCATAGGGGCATTATAAATATCCAATGAACAGAGAAAAATTCGATCCTTATGCACTTTCGACAATAGGAATTGTGTTTCCCATATATTCTTTATATTGGATAATAACTAATTTTTATTTCGAAAGTATTTTGTTACTTTATCTTACATCGTTTTATACAGCCATGCACGTTACTCTGTTTGCACATAGGGCATGGTCTCATAAAGCATGGATACCAAACAAATTAGTAAACCTATATGGACTAATTATGTTCAGCTTATTGTTTGTAGGTAACAGCCTTGGCTGGGTGTCTGTACATAGAGAACATCATAGGTATACAGATACAGAAAAAGATCCCCACAGCCCGTACTTTAAATCAAGATTGCGTATACATTTTCTTTCCTACTTTAATTCATTTAAGATACAATATGCTACAGATCTAATACGAACAAAAGAACATGTGTTCTTTGCCAAATACTACTGGCACTTTAACGGCATTATTTTGCTTTTGTTATTTTTAATAGACCCAAGTTGGCTATCATTTTGGATAGCAGTTTTAGGGATAAACATTATCAAAATGCATACTATTAATTCGTTGAGTCATAATACTCCTAAGTTTTTAATTCCCATAGCAAATACTGATACCAGTTCTAATAGCATACTACTGGCACTGTTGAATATTAACAGTGGAGAAGCATGGCACAAAAATCATCACCAAGATCCTAAAAATTGGAATTTTGGAAGGAAATGGTATGAGATAGATCCGCCGAGCTGGGTTATTAGATCTCTTGTATTTTTAAAGATGGCTAAGTTTTAATGGTACCCTTGAGAGGACTCGAACCTCCAAAACCTACGACCTCAACGTAGTGCCTATACCAATTCGGCTACAAGGGCATAGATAAATATTATATTATGATACAACCTTATTTTAAACTCAATTTACCCATTGCTACAGACAAACTGTTAGCACCAACATTTAAATTGCCCAGAACAGAATATGATGATGAAAATCCTTATATTCCGGTGGAAAAAGATGTGCATGGTAATGCATTAAATTGTGCAACACATAACAAGTGGATACACAGATTTAGTGGACCAGCAGTAGGTCAAGATCATGTTCCCATTCTCGATGTTCTTAGCAAAGAACTTGTAGACTTAATGTCAGAACGAAATATCGACATTGGTTGTATCTTTATTTTCTATGCATGTCCGGGAAGTGAACCGGGCGGTATCCACGCCGATTGGGGTAATATTACCCAGGGCATGAATGCAAACTTTGCCATTAACTGGACTATAGGTGGACAGGATTCAGACGGCAAATATCATCATCATATGATATGGTACGATCCTAAGAATCCCGAGCGAGATGAAAAGGGCTGGCCAGTAGATGCCACACCAGCCGCACTCGCCTATCCTATACCAACATGGCGTCGTAATAAGGTTAGGGAAATCTCTCGTTACAGCATTGTTGATCCTACACTTGTAAGGACCGATATACCCCATAATGCAGAAAATTACTCCAACACACCTCGTTGGTGTTTTAGTATTAGAACAAATTTACAGTTGCCTGATTGGGAATCAACTGTAGAAGTTTTCAAAGACTTTATCACAGAATAAGTCGGGCGCCCAACTATCCCCCGGGGTGGACTCGCTGGATTGTCTCGAATAGGCAAGTTTAACTACCTGCTACAGTCATACTATAGTGTCGCCACAGTCAACCCCACTGTGGTTAGACTGGCAGGGACTCAAACCTATCGTCTATCCCTAAACTGGTGCGGTGCGTGGGATTCGAACCCACACCTTTACAGATTTTAAGTCTGTCGACTCTACCAATTGGCCTACCACCGCATTAACTATTGGTAGTTCCTACTGGGATCGAACCAGTGACCCACACCATGTCAAGGTGTTGCGCTACCACTACGCTAAGGAACTATAACTTGGCAGAGGGACTTGGAATCGAACCAAGAATAACGGAATCAAAATCCGTGGTTATACCATTTAACTATCCCCCAACAATTTTTTTCATTAAATACTGCATGAATATTTTAGATATACTTTATACACCACTTGATGTTCCACCACAGCCTAAGTATCAAATTAAAGATTTGAGAAATTGGTTAACTGAAAACTATGGTCCGCTTGCCAGATATAAAAATGTTTTTTCAGGCTCAAGAATTGCGGCAGAGCGAACAGTTGAAAACTATCCTTGGGATTTAACTGTTGCATACTTTAATATGACTGATACAGGACCCGGGTGGCTTAATGGTTTTGATAAAAAATTTCCAGAGCTATCAAAGTATATGTATGAAGCTTTCGGACTGCCTCTCGAAGAAGTAGGCCTTATTATTTTTTTACCTATGCGAGAAAAACACAAAGGTTTAGGTTTCTGGCACAATGATACTGATATTGCAGGACTTAGATTGTTCTTAGAAATCGAGGATCTTGAAAAAAACAAACTGTACATTCGTCGCATGAAAGTGCCATATGATATTCGGCCAAATATACCGCTACCTATGGATGAAAAGAAGTATCTTCAAGATGAAGTATTCGAATGTAAAATACTTTCTTCAACCCAGTGTCATTTTTTAAATAATATACGAGCTGCACACGCAACCTATACTGAAGACTTAGGTACTAATAGAATCGCGGCTTTTGTTACTTGCAAGATGGATAATCAAAAGAAGTTTTTCGATTTAGTAAAACCCTTAATATTACAGTCAGCTGAAAAATACAAAGACCATATTATAACTTGGGAGCCAGAAGTGGCGCCCCCGGAAGGATTCGAACCCTCATGACCTGGCTTAGAAGGCCTGGCACAGCTCCATCTGCAGGGGCAAAGGACAATCAAATGCAATTAGTATACAAACTAAAAGGACTTGATAACATTCTTGATAACTTAAAGAAAGATTTTTTTCAAGGACCTATACCCGACTTACTATTAAACAAGTATAGGATTGAACAGATGAACTCTTACCTTGATCTCGATTATATCGACATCGCAGGAATAAGATGGACTGAATGCGGTTACTTCCGTAAATCAGATGGCATTGCAGGTGGCATCCATACAGACACTCCAGTGCTCGATAAACTGATAGTAGGAATTAATATTGTACATTCTGGCACTACTATAATGGAGTACTGGGAGGATGACGGTGCAATGAATATTATAAAACAACAAAAATTGATTAGAACTTTCAGTCACCTACTAAAAAAGCCGCCAGATTATTCTTACACATTAGAAGAAGGATCTGTCTATCTTGTAAATGCAAGTGTACCGCACAGAGCAATAGCAAAAGGTGATAGACACCTGTTTACTTTAAGATCACCTGCTGTTCATACTATGTCTTGGTCTTATGTTGTTGAACTATTTAAAGACCATTTAGAATAAAACGGGATACTATCGTTTGACGAATGCTCTACCTAATGAGCTATTTTTCCCAAGTGGAAAAAGTTGGAATCGAACCAACTACCTATCGTTTGGATAGAATTTGCTGTGAGTATCCCTAAACTGGAGTACGGAGTCGGATTCGAACCGACGGCTTTACAGTTTTGCAGACTGTTGCATTGGGCCTCTCTGCCACCCGTACATTGTTTGGCGTACCTCCAGGGACTCGAACCCCGACGAACAGTTTTGGAGACTGTCATGCTGCCATTACATTAGAGATACATTAGTTTGGCAGTGGGTAAGGGATTTGAACCCTTGGGCCCAAGGATCACTTGAACCTACAGTTTAGCAAACTGTTGCAATCGGCCGGACTCTGCCAACCCACTATAAATTGGTCTGTGTGGCAGGATTCGAACCTGCGGCCTCCAACTTCCAAGGCTGGCCGTCTGACCTGGCTGACATTACACACAGATTGTTTTGGTGCCTCATCGTGGGAACGATCCACGGACCTACGCCTTATCAAGACGGTGCTCTACCACTGAGCTAATGAGGCAAATTTTGGTGCCGCCTCCAGGGATCGAACCTGGTTCCTCGGTGCTTCAAACCGGTGCTATGACCACATCAGCTAAAGCGGCAAATTTGGGGTGTCTAACCGGTATCGATCCGGTACCACCTGTTTCACAGACAAGTATGCAGGCCACTACACTATAGACACCATTGACTGGCAAGGGAGGCGGGATTCGAACCCACTAAGACCCTGGTTCAAAGCCAAGTATACTTCCTGTCGTATGTCTCCCCAACAAATTGGTAGTAACGGCGGGACTCGAACCTGCAACAGACACCTTATGAGGGTGGTGGACTACCATTGTCCTACGTTACCATAAGGATGACAACTTGAACGTTCCCCCATCGTTATAGGAACCATTCACCCGTGTAATTAAGCCGGCCGGGACTCGGTACGTCATTACAGTTACTTGCCCAACGTGTCTATATTTTGTACAGAGGTTTCGCGCCTCCCGTTGTTTACATTTGCTTTGGCTGGCCAGCTACTCACAACTGTGACTTTCACTTACTAACATCAAATTGTCATTCTTATGGTAGGAGCACAGGGATTCGAACCCTGGACCAACGGATTAAAAGTCCGCTGCGCTACCGCTGCGCCATACTCCCGTAATGGTCCTTGCTCACAGAATCGAACTGTGTTTTCCCGGGTAAGAGCCGGGTACTTCGCCAGCAAAGTTTAGCAAGGGTGTTCGTATTATATTTTCTTTTACGTGCCACCCAAGAACCATACGGAGTTCGAGGATGACACTAACGTTTAGCACGTTTCATGTCATTGTCCTTTGTTAAAGTTTTACAAGTATACAACCTTATAAGGTAGTTGTCAACCTATACAGGATGCATTTTTACGGTTTGAATTAAAAGTTCAATGTATAAATGTTGCTGTTAGCATCCTAAAACTGGTGGAGCCCCCAGGATTCGAACCTGGACCTTTTGCTTCATATGCAAATGAGAAAAAGTTGCTGTCTGTATCCTTAGCAGGATAACCGTCTGTTAACGTGCTACCATTACACTAAGGCCCCATTAATTGGCACCCCTGGAAGGATTCGAACCTCCGACTCCCACGTTCGTAGCGTAGTACTCTGGTCCACTGAGTTACAGGGGTATATATTTGGCGCCGCCGAAGGGAATCGAACCCTCCTAAATCGGATAGACAATCCGTTGCCATAACCCAGATGACTACGGCGGCTTTGAATTTGTGCCGGGTAGGTGCTCCGGCGCCGATCGTCTTGATATTATCTCACGGCCCTTGTTTGGTATCGCGTACGGGGATCGAACCCGCCTGATCAGGTTGAAAGCCTGAGGACCTCCCAGAAGTCTAACGCGATATATTTTGGTGGAAGCCCAGGGAATCGAACCCTTGTAGTCAGCAACCTTGCAAGGGTTACCCGTAGCCCACTACTGCCCCCAAATTGTTTGGCTCCGCATCTGGGAATCGAACCCAGCTAACCATTGATTAACAGTCAAGTCCATGCACCTTGCTCGGATTCTGCGGAATAGAAAAATAACAGGATGCGTTTTAACGTGGTTAGATTATCAGTCTAATGTTAAAAGTTGCTGTTAGCATCCTAAAACTTGGTGCTCCGACACGGACTCGAACCGCGATCGCCGGACTACAAAACCGGAATATTAGCCTTTATACTATCAGAGCAAAATTGGTGCGGACTGATGGAATCGAACCACTTGGCAACCACCCTACTTAACAAGGCCTACCGGGTTACAGCCGGCAATAGGGAACAGCCCGCAAAATTTGTAACACACTCTCCGCTATGCGTTTTGACGCTCGTCAGGAGAGCGAAAGAGAATGTGTGTATTAAAAAGCACTAAAACTACTTAGGCTGCAATCGGAGCCATTGTTCGCAATAATGCTTTTTAATACGCTACCATTTTTTTATCCACATAAGGATAAGCCATCCGGTAGGCCGCCCGTTTGCTGGATGTTTTAAGTGCCCAGCGAGGTCCTCGTTACCTCATTTCACACTTTGCGGTCTACAATTACCCGTGAGCAATCTCGCGCTTTCTAACGGCTTTGCTGTACACTCGAGCACGTTCTATCTTTTCTTGGATCATCTTGCGAAGATCTTCTTCAGTTAGAGTATGCTTTTGTGTAAACTCAGCTTCTCGTTGTTTCTTACTATCTGTTTCTGTCATACTTTCGTTTGAACAAACAAAAACCCCAGGGTGTTTAGTCCTGGGGTCCTCTGGGTAAAGTTGTGTTGCGTTTACGCTACACGATCCTCCCGGGACCCCTGGCAAATCTCTGGTGTACGATCATTACTTGACAGTAACCAAGAGGTGGGCACGAAGCCTGCCTGTTTGGCCATTCTATCAAAACAATAATGTATCGTTACAGTTTTCATTTGCTTTCTCTTTAAAATCCTTGTTTGTTAAAAAACACCATTGCTTTCTAACTTGTCTCTATTGTAGCGCCTTTCAACGCCACTGTCAACAACTTTTGAAATCTTTTTTTGTTGTATTTTTACAACACCTTCTGATCACATTGTTTGCTAACTTGTCTCTATTGTATATTAATTAGTCTCTGCTGTCAACTACTATTTGCAAATCTGAGCAAACTGTAGGGTCTTTCTGGACTTCACTGCTATACAATGTTTTCTATTATATGATTATTTATATCTCTTGTCAAGAACCGGGTGATAATGTGGTATTTTTACAACATATTACTTTTCAACTAACATTCCTGCACTAACGCCGCCGAAGCCAAAACTCAACTTGATAAAGTTGTTATTGGCCCTTTCCTTAGGAGATCCTAAAACAACATTGTGTTTAGTAGGTAAAGGTGATGTAGTTGCTGATGTATAAGGAACCCAACCTTCATGCATACCCATTATTGAATACGCTGCCTCAATGCCTGCCGAGGCAGCAAGAGTGTGTCCCAGTCTTCCTTTCAATCCAAAGACATCAGTAGTATATGGCAAATTGTCTAAGGCTTTGAGCTCAATGTCGTCGCCAACTTTAGTAGAAGTAGCATGACAGTTTATAGAATCAACCTGATTGTCAAATGCGCCTAACTCAGTTAATAAAAAGGAAGCTGCCGACCCGTCGGGATTAGGCGAAGTTAGATTGTAAAAATCATTGTACAAACTTATTTTTTTAATAGATGCTATTCGATCTTGTGCAGAATCTTGTCTTGTTACTACATAACAAACAGCACCTTCTCCCAGGGCCATGCCGGTTCTGTTTACATCAAAGGGCATAACTGAAGAAGTTGTATAAACACCCGTAGATTTAAAAATATAAGCACTAATGGGAGTAGTTGATTCAACTCCGACAACCAGTACAACATCGCAGGTATTAGACTCAAGGAATTTAGATGCAATATCTAACGCTGTAATAAAACCACTACAGGCCTGAGTGATCATTAAACTTGGTCCGGTTATTTTTAAAGTTCTGCTGATAGTAGTACAAATGGTGCTTGATGTTCCTGTGGCGCACAGTCTTGGACCAATGCGAGGCTTCTTAGCTTCAAATGACTTATGAACTTCACATTTAGCTTCCGAAGAGCCTTCAAGTGTAGTTCCAATTACCGCAGTATTTTGCGGAAGTTTTAAATTTTTACAGGCTCTTAGAGCAGCCAGCACTGCCAGTTTAACCTGTCGTGGATTAAATGTTTCAGTAAAGCCAAGTTCTTTAAGTTCACTATCTAAAACTTGATCGGTAATTACTGAATCAAATTTAGCCAAACCTGCAACTGGCTCATCTATATAAGCAGATTGATTTAACGTATTGCTTGATTTAAAATTTTTAATGGACTCAGTAAGACTGATACCATTAGCATCAACTATATCAAGTGAATTAATTATGATTGACATTTAGCCACCCATGCCTGTTGCCTGTTTGATTGTTTCTATAATAGCAAAGGGATCGTTTGAATTTTTTATTTTTCTCGACCACTTGTTCCACTGCACTTCAGAAGCTAATAGAAACTTTTCATAAGAAGCATTCTTAACTTCAAACTCAGCAACAGCAATGGGTAGTTCATCAGGACTGTCGACTAAGCTGTCAATCAACGGACCAACTTCACCAGTTGCTTTATACTTTGCAATTTCTTCTTTGTAAACAGGCTGTAGACTGACACGACCGAACATGTTAACAGCTCTAATAAATCTCATTCCGCTAATAACGCGAGAAAAATTTTCAAGGCATTCGGCACGATCGCTTAGAAGTTTTATTCTTTGTTTGTGTTCTTGACTAAGCTCTGCTGTTTCTTTCTTGAAGGCTCGGTTAACAGAAATTGACCAATTATGTATATCATCTAAAAAACCTTGCGGGAAGGTCTTACTTGAGTGTACTTGCCAAGCAAAATCATCTAAGTCGGCTGGACAGATCAAATTAGAATAATCAGCTACTCTACCAACTCTTCCTGTTTCAACATCAGTGTATACTATTCTCATCTCAGTTGCCATGTCTCATCCTTTGTTCAGTTTGTTCTTTGTTTAAAAATTTCCATTCTTCGTCTATAGACCAATTAAAGGCGCCACCTATAAAAATATTCTGCAAACTTGGTAATTTTAGTTTGTTGTTAAACGAGCTGTCTTTGGTGTAGTCTATAACATATTCTTTACCAATGTACTTATAACTTTGCCACGACTGTTTTATTTTTTTATCGTGATTGTGTATACTCCAAATTTGGAAATCATCGGTATCAAAAAAATGTAGCAACTTGTGCTGCCAACGTCCCGGATCTTTCCAAGTGGTACTGGCAAAAGTTCTTAGCTGTATATGTTGCCATTTCTGTGTATAATTTAGCCACCAGCACCAATCGAATATAGTTTTTAATTTGAAAGGTGCTTCGTCTGCAATTGGCCTATACAGTTCGAAATAAGATTCGCCGTATCCAGCCTTTATAGCATTATACATTTTGACTGCCGAAGTTTCGTAGTCTTCGAATAGAATATCTTCTGCCTGTTTGGCTGTGCTAATGGGCACATCAGATCCAAACACTTGATCTCCCATTTCACCTGTCAGTACAAATCCTTCCTTCAATCGAGACTCAATGTTCGAGTCGCTCAATTCAATTTTAAAATTTTTAGCAATAAACGAAAAGAAAGGCTTGTTTTCTTTTACGCTGTCGATATTACACAACACTGTGACTTTTTCAAGATCCTGCTTCGACCAATTTCTAAGTATTGCAGTCACAGCAATAGTACTGTCAATTCCACCGCTCCACATGACATAAAGTTTATCAACTTGCCTGTTTAATTCTATAGCACGTTCGTCACAAAGTTCGGCAAATGTCTTTTGATGATTGGGTAATGAAAGAATTTCTTTAACTGGCTTGCTTAACAATTTAAAATTAAAAGCATCCGGTTTGTATTCTAAACGGCTAACTCCGGTGAATAAAGGGAAAACTGGCACATGCCCTTTCGGTAATGTGCCAGGTAAGTCTACAGGGTGTAGGTATAGCAATAGTCGCGTCATGCTAATAATTATCTTATTAGTTGGTTAACACCTTTGCAACTGAATTGATAACAGCAGCTATCCTACCAATATCACGAAGTTGTTCTACTGTGTAGCCTTCCTTCTTCAATGTGTCATAGTGTGCCTTAACACAGAAATGACATTTACCAATGATACTTGCGGCAAGACTGTATGCTTCAAAGCGAGCCTTAGTAGTTCCGCCGTGACTTGCAATAGCGTTCATGCGTAACTGTGCAGGTAATCCTTTAAGCTGTTCATCGTCGGCCATTTCAACATATGGATACCATACGTTGTTTTGAGCCATGATGCTGGCAGCAGTTAAGGCAGCATCTGCTTCCTTACGATCTGCAATTACACTATGCACCCAGGTCCAAAACTTACTGTTACCTGTAGCAAAGGCAGCGGCTACTGCAATAGCTTCTGCTTCCTCTACTGGCAATGTACTGCGCTTAATTACTGCATCCAAATTTAGCTTAGTATCCTTGGCATAATCTGGAATTGTTTCTTTGAGTTGATCTACCCATTGTGTCATTTTGTTTTCTCCGCAATCTCTTTATAGCCTGCCCAACTTGGGTGTACACCGTCTGGCTGTAATCGAGTGATAGGTAAAATAGTATCGCCATAACTGTTGGCAATGATTTTGACCATGTCTTGAATATGCGGTTTAATCGCAGGCATAATCCAAAACACACGTTTACCCTCAACTCGTTGCCGCATGGTCATCAGTTCCTTAAATGTGTTGACTCCGTTGTGGTCATTTGATCCAAGGCTGATAATCACAGTATTAGCTGGTTCAATTCGTTGAGCATAATCTTTGTTGAACTGCCAGCTGTTGATACCGCCTTTAGACACAGAAGAACATTCCTTACGGAATTGGTGTGTGCCTACAGCAATACTGTCACCCAAGATTAGGCAGTCTAACATTAGAGTGTCTCGCCGCCGATAGTACGATTGCAAGCACAGAGCTCGCCAGTCTGCAATGCGTCAAGAATACGCAGAGTTTCTTCTGGGCTACGACCAACGTTCAAGTTGTTGACAGTAACGTGTTGAATTTCATTACTTGGGTCAACAATGAAAGTGGCACGAAGTGCGGCACCTGCTGGAGCATAGAATACGCCCAACTGCTCAATCAAACTTAACTCACCACGCTGTGTGTCAGCGAATTGGTGATGAGTGATCTTTTGTAGATCAGGATGGGCTTTTTGCCAAGACACCTTACAGAACTCATTGTCTGTGCTACCGGTGAGCAATACTGCATCACGATCAGCAAAGTCTTGTGCCAACTTGTCGTAAGCTACAATCTCTGTTGGGCATACGAATGTAAAATCTTTTGGATAGTAAACGATTACCTTCCACTTGCCTTCAAAACTATTTTCTGTAATAGTATAGAAAGCATCTTCTGGTTGCCCTGGCTTAACGCCTGTAATTGCAAATGGGGCTAATTTATCACCGACTGTTTTCATATCTTCTCCTTTTGTGTGTGTTTGAAAACTTAATAGAACATTAACATTGTGTTCATGTATCTATTGTACTTTTATTTACGCTATAGATCAACTGCTTTTAATAGGTTTTAGCTAATATTTTTTAATAACGTTAATAGGCAAAATCAATAAAGGGCCCGAAGGCCCTTTATATCAAAGCATCTGTTAATTATCTAAAAGATACTTTTACACCGGCAGTAACCATGTTGCCATCAAATCGGCTAACACTATCCTGACCATATTGACGAGTAACGTCAAGGCCGAAACTAATTGCCTTAGTAACCGGAACACTAACGCCAGCACCGACTGTTAGTGCATAACCAGTTTCGCCGACCTTAGGCTGAAGGTATGCACCGCCTGCCTTGACTGCAACAGTGGCAATGCCAATGGTGGCAACGTCATAAGATCCAGTTAGGCTATAACGATCGTAATCGTTAGTGCCACGGTCAAATCGTTGGAAGCCAAGTGCGCCTCCCAATTTGCCTGCCTTGTCACCAATAGTAATGCCGGCGGCATTTTGGTTATTACCTGCATAGTCACGAGTTCCAGTGACGCCAAATTCTAATGCAGAAGCGGTAGTTGCAGCTAATGCGATTAGAGATGCGATTGCAATTTTCTTCATATATAATTTCCTTTAAAGCAATGACATATTGTCATTAGACTATTATATAGCGTTTACACTGAGGGGTCAATAAAAAAGGCAACCGAAGTTGCCTTTACTATTTTTGGTTACAAGGTATAGCTACCCCGGTACCGCTGTTTCTTAGGCAGCAAGAGCAAACTGTTCGTCGTTGGCGACTACTACGTCTGTTTCAAAGTACTTGAATGCGTTGTTTGCATTTAAAGGTTTTGCTTCTACGGCCAGGAACCCCCAACCCTACGGCTTCTGCTTTGCCGAGCTGTCCACTCTGTTACTCTTTGCCCTGTCGAAACCAGTCACCCCCATCAAAAGCACACATAAGCAGATATTACTTCACCACTATCATCTGTACCATCGCACTATTTCAGGTGAGAAGCGATGTATG
>JACCDG010450133.1_pt1 | contig 20976 bp, 26 predicted proteins | sample 7442471 | NCBI WGS metagenome assembly JACCDG01 (sample SAMN15323444, study PRJNA562643) | freshwater metagenome | isolation source: river surface water | place: USA:Blue River Watershed | collected 2017-08-17 | reverse complement strand
ATGCAATGTCCGATTTCGGATTTCAACCGTCTCATTTGGAAGCCCAACAATGCGACTTGGAAGCAGAACCCCTTCGTGTTTGACGCTGCGATAGACAACGACATCGCCACGCTGAACAGGAGCTGAGCCGTATGCAGACTCATCTAGCTGCACTCTCTCGCGAATGCGCAGCGTGGAGAGCATGGCCTGGTTTGGAACGATGAAAACTTTGTGTCCGGTCAAAGCTGCGCTGAGATCAACTGACAGCCGAGAGAGCGCGGACGGCTCAGCCGGCTTGTCTCCTACGATATGAGTGATAACGCGCTTCATGGGGGGCTGACGAATAATGTATGGGAGATCCGCACGGATCGTACCAAGGTGGACCACGCCACGCAAAGGCAGCTATCGCCGCATAACGGCGGCCCAAGTTACCGGCATGGCATGCCAGTCCTGAGTGCCTGCCAACGGGGGGCGCTGAGCGCGCGAGCGGCCCCAACGCCCCGAAACCTTCAACTCCGCTTTCTGGCAATCTCCATCCAGCAGACGCTGCAGCGCCAACGGCCGGGTGCCAGTTCCACGCCGCCCTCCGGGGGGCGTTCGCCCTGGCAGCGGCCGGAGCAGAAGCGAAAGCGGGCGGCTTCCCGGTGGTCCAGGCTGCTGTTCTCAGGCGTGGCATTCACACGGGCGGATGGAGACATGGCTTGCATTAGGGGAGCGCCTCTCGGTTTGATTCAAACGTCAGTCCCATACTACCAAGGGTGTCTGACAGTTTGACTTCAGGGGGTGCAAGCAGTATCCGGGCCAGCGAGGACGTAAAATCGGGGTTATGAGTAAGCCAGCAGACAAAACCAAGATCCTGGAAGACGGGTTGCGATACAAGTCCAAGGTCGGAGGTTCTCCGTTCCTGACCGCATCCAGCCCCGGCGCCACCACCATGTCCTGTTTCCTGTGCGGCAAGCATCGCCCGCGCAGTGAACTCAAGACGCGCAAGTTCATCGGCAAGTCACAAGCGGTGTGCGACCCCAAGTGCAGCTAAGACCGAATTGACGCACCAACAACAAGGGCCCCATATTGGGGCCCTTGTTGTTTTTGAAAAATCGCGTGGCGATTATTTCTTGGCGACTGCCTTGGCCTTTTTGGCGGGCGCTTTCGCAGCTGCTTTGGCCGCAGGTTTTGCTGCGGGTTTGGCAGCGGGCTTGACGGCAGCTTTGGCTTTGGGTGCTGCGGGTGCAGCAGCAGGCGCGGCCTTCAGTGCGGCGCGCTGGTCACGCAGGGCATTGATCTCGGCAGAGATCTTGTTTTTGCGCTCAGTCAGCTTGGCGATGTTTTCAGTCAGCTTGGCGATCGCCTTGGCTTCCTTGGACACGACGGCCTTTTTTGCCTTCACAGGAGCAGCGATTTTCTTGGAGGAGACGGCGGCTTTGGGGGCCGCTTTTTTTGCAGTTGCCATGGGATTGTTTTTCCTTTTGTAATCTGGCCAGTGATCCAGCCAGGCCTGTATTGTCGCCAATCTTTTCGCACGGTCCTCGCACTCCATTTTTTTTGCACACCATGACCCGTTTGAACACAGAATTTGCGCGCCTCTATGGCGCACCAGACTCGCTAGCTACAGCCGCCAAAACAGGCACACACGCCCCTGCGGACGCTGTGAAGGCAATGGTGCTGGAATTGGCCAGGCCTGCGGACTGGTCGGTCTTGTCCACCGTATGGCGCGCAGTGCAAAGCGAGCTGGAATTGCCTGCGCCGGCCATCGCGATTTCGGGGCACGATGGCTTGCAGCTGTGGTTTTCAGTGGCGCAGCCGGTTCGGTCCAGCGAGGCTGCAGACTTCCTGGCGGCGCTGCGCCAGCAGTACCTTGCGGCCATCCCCGACAGCCGCGTGGGTCTGTATCCCTCCCACACATCGCTTGCATCTGGCAACGCTGCGCCTGCGCGCGCAGTGCCTGCCGTAGATGCCCACACGGGGTACTGGTCCGCGTTTGTGAGTGCCGATTTGGCCTCGGTGTTTGGTGACGAGCCCTGGTTGGACATTCCGCCCAACCGGGACCAGCAAGCGGACATCCTGTCGCGGCTCTCTCCCATTACATTGCCCCAGTGGCAGGAAGCGCTGGTACGCCTGGATGCGGCGCGGCACAAGGAGGAACCATTGGCGGCCACTGTTGCTGCCACGCTGGGTTCCGTGAGCGACATGCAGGCGCAGAGCCCCAAAGCGTTCTTGATGCGGGTGATGAATGACCCGAGTGTTGCGTTGCGTGACCGCATCGAGGCTGCCAAGGCGCTGTTGCCCTACGAACGCTAGGCCTCTGCATCAAATAGGCGCGTAGGCTCCCGTGCCACCTGGCCAAGCAGTTAGCACCTCATACCCATCCGCCGTGACTGCCACCATGTGCTCCCACTGCGCGGATAGCGAGCGGTCTTGGGTGACGACGGTCCAGCCGTCGGCGAGTTCTCGGGTGTTGCGGCCGCCGGCGTTGAGCATGGGCTCGATCGTGAACACCATGCCGGGCTCCAGCGTCAGGCCGTGGCCACGTTGGCCGTAGTGCAGCACCTGCGGCTCGTCGTGGTAAATCGTGCCAATGCCGTGGCCGCAGTATTCGCGCACCACGCTGAAGCGCTCGCGGTGGGCCACCGACTGGATGGCGTGGCCCACATCGCCCAGCGTGGCACCAGGGCGCACCTGCCGGATGCCTGCGCGCAGTGCTTCATAGGTGGTCTGCACCAGACGGCGCGCCAGCGCACTGGGCTCGCCCACACAGAACATGCGGCTGGTGTCGCCAAACCAGCCGTCCTTGTTGACCGCCACGTCGATGTTGACGATGTCGCCCTTCTTCAAGATTTGCTTGGCCGACGGTATGCCGTGGCACACCACGTGGTTGACGGAGGTGAGGATGGTCTTGGGGTAATCCATGTACCCGAGGTTGGCGGGAATGGCGCCTTGCACGTTGACGATGTAGTCGTGGCAAAGGCGGTCCAGCGCCTCGGTGTTGACGCCGGGCACCACATGGGGTTCGATCATCGCCAGCACCTCAGCGGCCAGCTGTGCGGCCCGGCGGCACGGGACCATGTCGTCGGCGGATTTGAGGGGGACGTCGTGCACCATCAATGTTTGCCCACCACGGCAGGCACTGCAGGGGCACGCTTGCCCGCCAAGCCATCGACCGCCCCGGCAATGTCCAAGCCCCCGGCCAGTTCGGCGCGAATCAGCAACTGGCTGATCTCCCGATGGTTGAGCTCGGGGTACATCTCGGTCAGCATGCCCACGCGCATCCAGTGCTCGGCTTGTGCATTGATGGAGCGGGACAGCGCGCTGCCCGCCACGCGCAAGTTCTCGTGCATCTGGTCAGAAATTTTGACAATACCCATGGTCTATCCATATATGAAACGTATGTATATTGTATATGTTTCGTATGTTTTTCGTGTGTGAGCAATCAGCGCTAGCATCTGCCCATGCCTCGTTTCGAATTCGGTCTGCACATCTCGGCCCAGGACTACCTGCCGTACTACCGCGGCGACGTTCGCCATGTCGTGGCCCGTTGCGCCGATGGACGCACGGTGCAGTTTCCCGCTACTTTGCTAGTTCCCTTTGTCAGCAGCGGGGGCATCCGTGGCAGCTTTGTTTTGACGTGCGACGACAGTGGCAAGGGCGCGCAGCTGCAGCGGAAATCATCGGCACATGCTTCCTGAACCCCTGGCCAGTCCGGCCGAACTCCGGGCCCACGCGCGCGCTGAACTGCAAAAGTACGCCGATCACTTTGCTGCGGAGGCCGCCGGTTTGCAAGCGATTGCAGACCTGTTGGCCGATACGTCGGCATACCCGTTCTCCAGGGGCCATATGCAAGGCCATATCACCACCAGTGGATTGGTCTACGACCGGGCCGCTGACAAGGTGCTGCTCATTCACCACCGCACCCTGCGCCGCTGGTTGCAGCCCGGCGGCCACCACGAGGGTTTGGACCGCTTGGACGTGTCTGCCGCCCGTGAGGTGGCGGAAGAGACGGGCGTTCACGTATGCGGGCTCCAGGCCCCAGGGCGCGGTGCGCTACTGATCGACATCGACAGCCACGCGATCCCCGCCAACCCGGCCAAAGGCGAGGGCGCGCATGTGCACCATGATTTTTTGTACCTGTTCACGGGCGATGCCACTGCGCCCCTGAGCCCCCAGTGGGAAGAAGTCCGCGGGGTGCGCTGGGTGGCGCGCGAGGTGCTCTTGTCGCTGCCCAGTGCGCGCTTTGAAAGACTGGTGAGCAAGCTGCAGCAGGTGCCCTAGCTACGTGAGTTTATGCATGAAAGATGCTGCTAGGCGTTATGAAATATGCGCGAGCAGCTCCTGAATTAATAGCAAATCAAAACGCGTGTGCCGCACCCGCCCACGCCAACCCGGCGGCCACCCCACCAAAGCGGTTGCCTTCTACCAGCGTGGCGTTGGGCATGGCTTGGCGCAGCGCCTCGATCAAGGTGCGCAGTGCGGATGAGCCACCGGTCAGGTATACGGCGTCCACCGCTTGCAAGCCTGCCGCGGCCACGCAGTCTTGGGCACATTGCACCACTTGTGCGAGCGAGGTGTGCAGGGCGGTTTCCATGCCGACCGCATCCACGGCCGGGCTGAGGCTGCGGTCCAAAAAATCCAGCTGCACTGGTGCGCTCTGGCCGCTGACGGAGCAGGCAATCTTGGCGGCTTCCACGCTGGCCAGCATGCGGTGGCCGTGCTGTTCTTCGAGTGCGTCCATCAGGCGACGGTGCAGGGTCTGGTCGGTGTAATCGGTCCAGAGCTCCTTGGCAAAGTGCATGGCCTTGCGGGTGTAGGCCTGGTGAATCAGGTGCCAGGTGCTCAAATCAAAAAACACGCTGCTAGGCACAATGCGCCCGCCGGTGCCCACGTGCTTGTAGCCCAGGTGCGGCATCACGGTGGCGAGGTCCAGCAGGCGGTCGAAGTCGGTGCCACCGATATGCACGCCGGTGGTGGCCAAAATGTCGGCACTGCGGTCGCCCTGTGTGCTGCGCGCGGGGTTGAGCCGGATGACGGTGAAGTCGGACGTGCCGCCGCCAATGTCCACCACCAGCGCGGTGGTTTCCTTGGTCACGCGCTGCTCGTAGTCCAGCGCGGCGGCAATGGGTTCGAGCTGGTAGGCGATGTGAGTAAAGCCGGCCTCTGTGGCGGCGCGGCCCAAGGTTTCTTGGGCCAGCAGGTCGCGCTCGGCGTTGTCGTCCACAAAATGCACGGGGCGGCCCAGCATGGCGTGCGTCAGGGGCTGGCCCATATGGGCTTCGCAGCGGCGCTTGAGCTCTTTGAAGAACAGCACCACGATGTCAAAAAAGCGAATGCTCTTGTCGCCCACGGCGGTGTACTCGTCCATGAGCCCGCTGCCCAGCAGGCTTTTGAGCGAACGCAGCAAGCGCCCTTCGGTGCCATTCAAATAGGCCTGCATGGCCTCGGCGCCATACAGCACGGTGTGCGTTTCGCTGGCAAAAAACAGGGCGGTCGGCATCTCCGCCTTGGCACCGTCCAGTGGAATGACTCGCAAGCCGCCTTGCGCGTCAATCAATGCGCAGGCGGAGTTGGAGGTGCCGAAGTCGATGCCCAGCACCAGCGGGCGCGCAGTACCCATTACGCGGGCAGCACTTGCTTGAGGAAGGCGGCGATGTCTGCCACTTCACGCGGGTGCACGCTGTGGGGCATGGGGTAGGTGTGCCATTGGACCGGGTGGCCGAGGGATGCCAGCGCATCGCGCGAGTCTTCGCCTCGCTTCAGGATGACCACGGGGTCTTGGGTGCCATGGGCCATGAAGATGGGGGTGCTCGCATTGGCAACGTTGCGCTCAGCGGCAAAGCGGTCTGCCAGCGGCAGGTAGCCGGACAGGGCCATCACACCGGCAATTTTGTGGGGCAGGCGCAGTGCGGTGTGCAGGGCCATGGCGCAGCCTTGGCTAAAGCCCGCCAGCACGATGCGCTCAGTCGGAATGCCGCGCGCCACTTCGCGGTCTACCAGTGCGCGGATGTGCGCCTCAGACCGTTGGATGCCAGTCGCGTCTTGCTGGCTCACCAGGTCCATGCCGTACAGGTCGTACCAGCCGGGCATCACGTAGCCACCGTTGATGGTGATCGGGATGCTGGGCGCCTGCGGAAACACAAAGCGGATGGGCTGGCAGCCATCCAGATCCAGCTCGGGCACCAGGCCTGCAAAGTCATCACTGGTGGCACCCAGCCCGTGCATCCAAATGACGGCAGCTGTGGGGTTGGGGGCGGATTCGAGTTCGATGCAGGGGAGGAGGGCTGTCATGGCACGGGTCAATCACTAATTCGGAAAGCGGTGATTGTCCGCGAAAGCCCGTGGGGCTGGCATCTGCAGGTCACAGCCTCGATGCCAGCCGTGGTTGGCTTACTTGGTTTCAGCCAATTTGGTTTCGCGCACGCCTTTTTGGCCGGTTGCTGGGTCTACCAGTTGCAGCTTGGAGCGTGCACCGAAGAAGCCCATTTTGACCTCTTGCCAGATGTAGAGAATGCTGCCGGGCTTGGCGTCCACTTCCAGGGTGCTGTCGTTTTCCGCTTTCGATGTGATGGTGTGTTTGCCAGGCGCCACTTCTTTGTAGAGGTAGGTGTTGGCGGCGGTTTGGCCAATCGCTACGCCATCTACGGTGACGCCCATTTTGGATACTGCACCCATGGACTCATTGCGATAGATATAGAGTGCAGCCTTGTCTGTGGGCGCCTTGAAGGTCTTCAGTGCGGCGTCTTGTTTGGCGTCGCCCATGGAGACGGAGGCGCAGCCCACCAAGCTCAGGGACAGAAAGGCGATAGAGAGAATTTTTTTCATGCGGGATTACTGGTTGAGAAAAGACTGTCGGAGTCTAGGGGCTGCAATGGGCGACGACCATCCCCCAAACGGGTGAATCTAGGGACTACGTGACAGCCAATCATTCCAGCCTGTGGGCAGGCTGGCTCCGCGGTGGGGTTATCGTCAGGGCATGTCTTCACACCGTTTTCATCATGTGCTGCCTGTGCTGGCGGTTTTGGGTTCTGTCACCGCCTTGGGGTTGGGCACATCGATTGCCAAGCAGTTGTTCCCTGTCGTCGGGTCCTTGGGCACCACCGCCTTGCGCGTGGGATTTTCAGCGCTGCTGCTTTTGCTGATCTGGCGGCCCTGGCGCTGGGCGCTGGCGACAGCGGATCGCATGTCGCTGCTGCGCTATGGCGTGGCGTTGGGGCTGATGAACTTGTTGTTCTACATGTCGCTGCGCACCATCCCGTTTGGCATTGCTGTGGCCATTGAGTTTTCCGGACCCTTGGCGGTGGCGCTGTATGCGTCGCGCAAACCGGTGGACTTTGTGTGGCTGGCGCTCGCCATCACAGGGCTGGGTTTGCTGCTGCCTTTGGGCGGCCAGGTACAGGCGCTGGATGTGACCGGTGTGCTGTATGCCTTGGCGGCGGCTGCGTTCTGGGGTGCCTACATCGTGTTCGGCAAGCGCCTGGGCCACTTGCATGCGGGGCATTCGGTGGCGCTGGGCCTCACGGTGGCTGCCATCACCGTGGTGCCCTTCGGCATCTGGCATGCCGGTGCTGCCTTGCTGGAGCCTCAGATTTTGCTGATCGGGCTGGTGGTGGCCGCCATTTCCAGCGCCATCCCCATTTCCCTCGAAATGGTCGCCCTCAAACGCTTGCCGCAGGAGGCCTTCGGCATCATGACCAGCATGGAGCCCGCGGTGGCGGCCTTGCTGGGTTTGGTGATGCTGAATGAGCAGCTCAGCGCCCCGCAGTGGTGGGCGATTGTGTGCATCATGGGCGCCGCGGCCGGTAGCGCCGTGACTGCCAAGCGTGAGCCGCCGCCCGCCGTTGCCGGGCTGATGCAGTAAGCGCTTCTACTTGGGCAACCAACCCAGACCATGGGCGTGCAGGCTCTGCACATACAGGCGGTCTTTGGTTTCGGTGATGGCGGTGGTCTCGGGGTAGGCGCCGCTGGGGTCTTGCAGGTCGGCTACCACCTTGCCGTCTTCGGTGAAGGCGATCACATGGCCATAAGCCTTGGGGATGGGCCATAGCGCGCGCGGCAGGCGCAAGGTGAGGCTGCGCAACCAAGGCTTTTGCGCAAGCTTGTCGATGGTGGGGTTGCGGGGCTTGGCCAGGCCCAGCCAGATCTTGCCGTCCAGGCCGCGCATCAGGTTGTCGGGGTAGCCAGGCAGGTTATCCAGCAACACACTGGCCTGAGCACTGGGTTGTGCGGCCAAGGTGCTAAGGTCCAGATGGTTTGAGGTCACCGCAATCTTCCACACGCGGTACTTGCCGGTTTCATTGACAAACAGCGCTTGTTCGTCCTGGCTGAGCGCCACGCCATTGGCAAAGCTGATGCCACTGGCCACCACACGCGTTGCCTTGGTTGCGGGGTCGTATTCGAGGATGCGGCCCGTGCTGGCTTGTTCCAGGATGTCCAGTACGCTGGCCTCAAAGGTACCGCCCCAGTCTTTGGGGGCAAACCGGGTGGAGGCATCGCTGAAATACATCTTGCCGCTTTTGGCGACCACCACGGCATCGGCGTAGCGGATGGGGTCTCCGTTCACCCGGTCGCTGAGCACGGTGACTTTGGCATCGGGCGCGATGGACAACAGGCCTCGCATGGCATCGGCCGCAATCAGATTGCCCTGGGCATCAAAGTCAAAGCCCAGCACGCGCCCGCCGGTATTGGCAAACACTTCCTGGCCGGAGCCATCGCTGTTCATGCGCAAGATGTTGCCGCTGAGCACGGTGGTGTAGAGCTTGCCATCCGGACCGAACTGGATGTGTTCGGGCCCCACTTCACCTTTCAGGTCGATGACTTGAAGATTCGCCAACTTGCTGTTGATCGCGTGCGGTCCGGTGTAGCCCGGTGCAGTGGGGGCCTCCCACACCACCGGGTTAATGGGTACTGGCCAGGCCAGCAGGTACAAGGTGGCCAAGGCCACCAGCGCGATCACAAAAAGTGCTATTTTTTTCATGGCGTCTCTCTCCCCTCAAAGAGCGCTTATTGTGCGCGCGCCAAGCTCGGCGGTCTGCCGCCTGGGCGACGCTTTATTCGGGCAAGGGGTTGGGGCGGGCTGGTTTTTTGGCTGCGCCTTGTGCAGCCTGCGCGTCGGCCAGCGCGGCGCTCAGTTGGGCGTAGGCGCTGCGTAGCTCGCCGGCGCGGGTGGCCATCTGGGCTTCGTGTTCGGCGGCGGCATTGCGCATGTCCACCATGTGTTGGGCGGCCTGGTTTTCCAGTTGCGTGGTGCGTTGGTGCGCTCCCATGACCTGGTCACGCCGTTGCAGGGCCAGGCGGGCGACACGGTCAAACCAGGGTTTCCAGAGCGGCGGCACGGGCGGTGGGCGCTTGATGGTGGGGCCTTCGGTTTGCTGCACATAGTCGGCAAGCTGCAGGGCGGGTTGGGTGAAGCGCCGGTTCAGCCACAGGCAGGCCCCCAGCAGCGCCAGCAGGCCAGCCACACCCGTGGCCAGCATGGGCACCATTTGTATCAGCGTTTTGCGTGCCACCACACTGCCAGGCGCATGCACCAGCAGACTCCAGTCGGTACCGCGCAGGGCAAAACGCAACCAGCCCGCTTCCGGCGTATAGGGGCCTGCAGGCAAGGGTGGCGCTTTGGTGTCACTGGTGGCCAGCACTTGTCCTTGGCCATTGACGACCCACGCTTGGCCCATGGGCAAGGCGCGTTGCAGCAGTACCGCGTTCAAGGCTTCCAGCGTCAAGTCTGCACCGACCAGGCCCACATACCGCTCTGCGCTGTAGATCGGTGCCAACACCGACACCACTGCGGTTTTCTTGATCGGGTCGGTGTGGGCGGCAGTCCACACGAGTTCTTTTTGCGGGTTGCGGGTAGGGCCGGCAGCGTCCAGGGGGGCGGTACCTCCCGCATCCCACAACGTGGCCAGGGCAGCAGCCATCTCGGTCTGGCCGGTGGCCGTGATCAGTTCCTCGCGCGATTGGGCCGGATACACCCATCGCCATTGCTTTTGCGCGTCGTAGAAGTAGCTCCATTGCAGCCGCTGGTGCTGGCTGTGTGAAGCGGCCACTTGGGCCAGTGCGCCCAGTGGGGCTTCTACGCCACGGCGGTAGGCCGTGGCATCGGCGCCGGGGTCCACGTGCACCGCGCCCACGTCTTTCACCAGGTCTTGTGGCAGCCGGTCCCAGGGGGCGTCACGCAGCGGTGCCAGGTTGCGCCGCTCCAGGCGGTCGACCAGGCCGTTGTCGCTGAGCAGGGGCTGGCGCAGGTTGCGCTCGGTGGACAGGCGCATGCCACCCACATGGTTGCGCGCCACATCCAGGGTGTCGTTCAGGGCCAGCTGCATTTGCTCACCCTGGCTGCTCAGGCTCCACCACAGCGCAGCACGCTGGCGCGCGTACACGCTCCAGCCGTATGCCAGCAGGGCGACGGTGAAAATCGCCATCACGATCGCCAAGGCGGTGCTGTGTTGGCGCTGGATATGCCGTGCCGACGGAGCCGGCGCTTCGGTGTGCGGGACAGTGTCAGACATGCCCGCCATTGTGGACTAAGCGCCGTAGCGCCGGGTCCATTCCTTCTCCAACGGATCCACCCAGCTGCCGTGCGGTTCGGGAATGGCCGGTGCACTCTTTTCCACCTGGCCGGGCAGAGGCTTGGCGGCAAAACGCGCGCGCTCCGGAGGGCTCAGTTTGTCCAGTGCCAGCACGGTGGGGTCGCCCCAGATCGCAATGTCTGCCTTGCGGGCCTGGGCTTCGGCGCTGAGCAAGAAGTTGGCAAACACTTGCGCACCCTCGGGCGCCGAGGCGTTGACCGGAATCGCCACAAAGTGGGTGTTGCCAATCGTTCCGCTATCAAATTGGTAGCTAATTACGCTGTCAGCGAGGCGATTGGCGGCAATTTCGTTGGCCGCATCGTTGGGGTTGAAGGTCAACGCCAGGTGCAGCTCGCCATCGGCCAGCATTTGGCGCATGGCTTCGGCGTTTTGTGGAAACTGCTTGCCGGCCCGCCACAGGTGGGGGTGCAGCTGGTCCAGTGTGGCCCACAGGGGGGCCGTCGCTTTGGCAAACGACTCCATGGCTACGGGTTTGTAAAAGGCGCTGCGGTACTCGCTGCTGTCCAGCAGCAGCTGTTTCAGGAAGGTGGTGCCGTGAAAGTTGGGTGGGCGTGGGTAGGTCACGCGGCCCGGGTTGGCTTTGGCAAAGGCTTGCAGCTCGGCCAGGCTTCTGGGGGGCTTGGGGGTGCGCTTGCGGTCTGCCATGAAGGTGAGCTGGGCCATGCCCCAAGGGGCTTCCATGCCATCCACCGGCTCCGAGAAGTCGATGCGTGTGGTGGGCTTGCCTTGCACGTCCACCTTGGCATAGGCCGGCAGGCGCTCGGCAAAGGGGCCAAACAGCAGGCCCTCGCGCTTCATGGTCAGGAAGTTCTCGCCATTGATCCAGACCAGGTCCACCGTGCCGGCCAGTTTGCCCGCAGCCTTTTCGCTGCGCACACGTTTCACCACGTCGGCGGTGTCCGTCACCTTGACGTGTTCCACCTTCACGCCAAAGCGCTTCTCCACTTCGGTCGCAGCCCACCGGATGTAGGCATTGATGTTCTCTGCACCACCCCAGGCATTGAAGTACACGGTCTGCCCTTTGGCTTTGGCCTCGATGGCACTCCAAGCCTGCGTATTTTGGGCAAAAGCAGGCGTAGCCAGTGCGGCACCCGACAGGGCGAGGACTTGGCGGCGAGAAAAAGCTGTTGTCATGGTGCGGGCAAGGGTAGTGAATGGGGTTGGTCGAGCGTGGTACGTATTTCTTACACGCTGGCCTAGGCCAGCAGTGCCTGCGCGAACTCCCGTGCATTGAAGGTTTCCAGCTCGTCCAGCTTCTCGCCCACGCCAATGAAGTACACGGGAATCGGCCGTTCGCGCGCGATGGCGGCCAGCACGCCGCCCTTGGCGGTGCCGTCGAGCTTGGTGACGATGAGACCGGTGAGGCCCAGCGCATCGTCAAAGGCCTTCACCTGCGCCACAGCGTTTTGCCCGGTGTTGCCGTCAATGACCAGCAGCACCTCGTGTGGGGCTGTGCCGTCGGCTTTGCCAATCACGCGCTTGATTTTCTTGAGCTCTTCCATCAGGTGCAGCTGGGTGGGCAGGCGGCCTGCGGTGTCGATGAGCACTACGTCCTTGCCGCGTGCCTTGCCTGCAGTGACCGAGTCGTAGCTTACGGCTGCGGGATCGCCGCCCTCCTGGCTGACGATCTCCACCGTATTGCGGTCAGCCCAGACGGTGAGCTGTTCGCGCGCCGCGGCGCGGAAGGTGTCGGCCGCGGCCAGCAGCACGCTGGCGTTGCTGTCGGCCAGGTGTTTGGTGAGCTTGCCGATGCTGGTGGTCTTGCCAGCACCGTTGACGCCTGCCACCATGATGACGGTGGGCGTGTGCTGGCCGATGACCAGCGGTTTTTGCAGCGGCTGCAGCAGCTCGGTCAGCTCGGCGATCAGGATGTTCTTGAGGGCCGTGGGGTGCGTCACGCCGCTGGCTTTGACCTTTTTGCGCAAGGCGTTGGTCAGGTGTTCAGTGGCCGCTACGCCAGCGTCCGCCATCAGCAGCGCACCTTCCAGGTCTTCGTACAGCGCCTCGTCAATCTGGCTGCCGCCAAATACGCCCGAGATGCTGCTGGCGGTCTTGCCCAGGCCGGCCTTGAGCTTGTCCAGCCATTTTTGTCGCTCGGGCGGTGTGGCGCTGGGCTCTGGAATGGCGATGGGCGCAACCAGCGCGCTGCCAATCAGGGAGCCGGTGGGCAGAGGGGCGACAGGCGGGGGAAGTGGCACTTCAGCCACGGTGGGCGCTGCGGCGGGCGCCTCGACCATGGGTGCGCTGGGCACCTCGGTCGGGGCGGGGGCAGGGGAGGATGAGAACTTTTTCTTGAAAAAACTGAACATGTGGGGCGTTCTTAGAATCACAGCATTCTATGAAACACCCATTCCACAGGCTGGGGCGGCGCGTGGCTGCCTGCAGTCTGCCCCTGGCGCTCGCGCTTCTCGCCCTCACGCACTCCCTGCGCACCCACGCTGCCGCGCCCGCCGAGGCCCAGCAGTTCACGCTGAAAAACGGCATGGCGCTCATCGTCAAACCCGACCGGCGCGCTCCCACCGCGGTGCACATGCTATGGGTGCGCGTGGGTTCCATGGATGAAGTGGATGGCACCAGTGGTGTGGCCCACGTGCTGGAGCACATGATGTTCAAGGGCACGCCCACCGTAAAGGCCGGAGATTTTTCGCGCCAGGTGGCGGCGCTGGGCTGGCGCGAAAACGCCTTCACCAGCAAGGACTACACGGGCTACTACCAGCAGATCCCATCGGCGAAGCTGGAAGACGTGATGCGTCTGGAGGCGGACCGTTTTGCCCACAACCAATGGAGCGACGCGGTGTTCGCCAAAGAGCTGGAAGTGGTGAAAGAAGAGCGCCGCCTGCGCACCGATGACAATCCCCACGCCCGCTTGCACGAGGCCATGTCGGCCCAGATCTACCTGGCCCATCCTTACCGCCGCCCCATTGTGGGCTGGATGAGTGACCTGGACGCGCTGACTTCGCAAGACGCACGCGACTTCTACCAGCGCTGGTACACCCCGGCCAATGCGGCCGTGGTGGTGGCCGGCGATGTGGACGTGGAGCAGGTACGCGCCTTGGCCGAACGTTACTACGGCAGCCTGCCCAGCCGCGCGGTACCGCCCCGCAAGCCGCGTGAAGAGCCCGCGCAAGAGGGGCTGCGCCGCATGGATTTCAAGGCCCCGGCCGAACAGGCGTATGTGGCGCTGGCTTTCAAGGTGCCAGGCCTCACGCCCGCCGCGCTGGCCGATGCCGGGCCTGCGGCGGATGACAGCTTGGCCCTGACAGTGCTGTCGGCCGTGCTCAGCGGCTTTGACGGTGCACGCCTGCCACGCACGCTGACGCTGGACGCCAATCCCGTGGCCGACAGCGCCGGGGCCTACTACAGCCTCACCACCCGCGGCCCGCAGCTCTTCACGCTCTATGGTGTGCCTGCCGCCGGCAAGACGGCGGCCGAGGTGGAGCATGCCCTGCGCGCCCAGGTTGCGCGGGTGGCAAAAGACGGTGTGACCCCGGCCGAGCTAAGCCGGGTGAAAAACCAGTGGGTGGCAGGCGAGGTGTACCGGCAAGACAGCGTGTTCAACCAAGCCCGTGCCCTGGGTGTAGGTTGGATCAACGGTTACCCCTTGGGCAGCGACCAGCGCCTCCTGGAGCGCCTGCGCACTGTCACCGCCTCCCAAGTGCAAGCCGTGGCGGCCAAGTACTTTGGCGACGATGCCCTCACTGTGGCCACGCTCTTGCCCCAGCCCGTGGACAAGACCCGCAAACCCCGCCAGCCGCTGGCCGGTGCACGCCACTAAGCTGCCGTATCTCCATGATCACTATTAAATTCATAGCTGTTCGCGCAGTTATCACGGGGGCTGCAGCCCTTTTTTGTATTAATTTTGCATGGGCAGGCATTCCTATCCAGCATTGGACGCAGCCCAGCGGGGTGCGCGTCTACCTGGTGGAGAGCCCGGCGATTCCTATGGTGGACGTGCAGATTGACCTGGACGCCGGTGGGCGCCGCGACCCGGCCGACAAGCCGGGGCTGGCCAACCTGATGGCTTCCAGCACGTCCAACGGCGTGCGGGCCACGGCCAACGAGCCTGCGCTGGACGAGCACCAGCTCAGCGAGGCCTGGGCCGACCTGGGGGCCTCGTTTGGGGGCGGTGCGAGTGCTGACCGCATGAGCTTTGCCCTGCGCAGCCTGACCTACCCGGACCTGCTGGACAAGGCGGTGGTGTTGGCGGCGCGCCAGCTGGGCGAGCCGTCCTTCCCGGAAGCGCCCTGGTTGCGCGACCGGCCCAAGCTGATGGCCAGTCTCAAGGAGGCCAACACCCGCCCGGCCACGCTGGCAGCACGCGCTTTCAGCCGTGCGGTCTATGGCAGCCACCCCTATGGCTGGGAGATGACGGAAGAAAGCCTGCTGCGTACCAGCGTGCAAGACCTGCGCACGCTGCACGCCACGGCGCTGCGTGCCTGTGACGCCCGCGTGAGCATCGTGGGGGCGCTGACCCGTGCCCAGGCCGATGCGATGGTCACGCGCCTGCTGGCCCGCCTGCCCAAGACCGCCTGCACAGCGCAGCCGGTGGTGCCCGAGGTGCAGCCGCTGACGGCCGCTTCAGAGCAGCGCATCCCTTTTGCATCCGCCCAAGCCCAGGTGTTGCTGGGCCAGCCCGGCTACAAGCGCAACGACCCTGACTTCTTTGCCCTGCTGGTGGGCAACCACATCCTGGGCGGTGGCGGGTTCACCGCACGCCTGACCGAAGAGGTGCGCGAGAAGCGTGGCCTGACCTACAGCGTCTACAGCAGCTTTTCGCCTGGATTGCACGCGGGCGCCTTCACCATCGGCCTGCAGACCCGGCCCGACCAGGCCGACCAGGCGCTGGGCCTGGTGCGCGAGGTGCTGGCCAAGTTTGTGGACCAGGGCCCGACCGAGAAAGAGCTGCAGTCTGCCAAAGACAACCTGGTGGGGGGCTTTGCACTGCGCCTGGACAGCAACAAGAAGTTGTTGGACAACGTGGCCAACATCGCCTGGAATGGCCTGCCGCTCGATTATTTGGACCGCTGGACCCAGCGCGTGGAGGCGATCCGTGTGGCCGATGTGCGCACGGCCTTCGCCCGTGTACTCCAGCCGCAGACCATGGCCACGGTGGTGTTGGGGGCTCCTTAGGGGCTAGCGAACTCTAGCGCAGCGCCATCAGGCCTGAGGCCTTGCAGTCGTACATGCCTTCGTCGGCGGTTTGCAGCAAGTCCTCCAGGTCCGCACCGTGGCGCGGGAACAACCCAAAGCCTACGCTGGCGCCCACGGTCACGTTGCTGCCGTTGGGCAGGGTGATGGCTTCCGCAATGGTGGCAATCAGCTTGCGGCCGATGTGGACCAGTTCGTCGGGGTCATCAAAAGACTCGATCAGCAGCACAAATTCGTCCCCCCCAATGCGGGCCACGGTGTCGGATGCGCGCACAGCTGCCACCAGGCGCTGGGCAACGGTGCGCAGCACGATGTCGCCTGCAGCGTGGCCGTAGTGGTCGTTGATTACCTTGAAGCCATTGAGGTCCACCATCAGTAATGCAAATTCCACGCGCTTGCGTTTGGAACGCTCCAGTGTCAGCTGAAAGCGGTCAGCCAGCAGCAGGCGGTTGGCCAGGCCGGTCAGGCCATCGGTGAAGGCTTGGTTTTTGAGGTGCTGGGTCGTCCGTTCCAGGGCGGCTAGCTCGCGCTGCAGCACGGTCTGCTGCTCCAGTGCCATGCGCAGCCGCAGGCCCAACCGAACCAGTACCCAAGCCACAGGAAGCCAAGCCAGATAGGGCGATACGGCCAGGCTGAGTGCTGCGAGCAGCAAAGCCAAAGCCTCAAATCGGAAGAGGGCAAACAGGGACTTCATGGGGCGTCCATTGTGCGGGGCGAACCTAGGGTTTGTACTAGGCAATTTGTTACCAAACATGACCACCCACCCGTCGGGAGCCCATGCGGTAAGCTGCTTGCATGAAAGCCAAAGCTCCTTCTTCGAATACCGCCAAACGTCCCCCCCGGCCGCGGGCCGCCCAGACCCACGAGATCCGCATCATTGGCGGGCTGTGGAAGCGCACCAAACTCAAGGTAGCCGACAAGCCCGGCCTGCGCCCCACCCCCGACCGGGTGCGCGAAACCGTCTTCAACTGGCTGGGCCAAGACCTGAGCGGCCTGCGCTGCCTGGATGCCTTTGCGGGCACGGGCGCGCTGGGCTTTGAAGCCGCTTCCCGCGGTGCCCAAGAGGTTCAGCTGGTGGAGCAGGACGCCACGCTGGTGGAGCAGCTCAAAAAGACCCAGGCGCAGCTGCAGGCCAGCGCGGTGCACGTGGTGCGCGGCGACGGTGTTTCCGCGATCCGCCAGGCCGCGCCCGGCAGCCTGGACGTGATCTTCATCGACCCTCCGTTTGACGCACCCCTCTTTGAGCCCGCTTTGGGCGCTTGCGCCCGTGCGCTGGCCCCCGAAGGCTGGGTCTATCTGGAGGCCCCCACGGCCTACACCGACGAACTGCTGAGCGCCGTAGGGCTGAGCGTGCATCGGCACCTCAAAGCCGGTGCGGTGCACGCCCATCTGCTCAAGCGCAGCGCCGCATAATTTTTGCCTATCCGTCTGGAGCGTCCATGCCCAATTCAGTAATTGCCGTGTTCCCTGGCACCTTCGACCCCATCACCCTGGGCCACCAGGACCTGATCCGCCGCTCGGCGCGGCTGTTTGGCACCGTCATCGTGGCCGTGGCGGTGGCCCACCACAAGAAGACGATGTTCACGCTGGACGAGCGCTTGGCCATGGTGCGCGATGTGTTTGCGCCGCTGGACAACGTGCAGGTGGAAAGCTTTACCGGCTTGGTGCGTGACTTTGCGGTGAGCCATGGCGCCAAAGCCATGGTGCGCGGCGTCCGCTCGGTGACCGACTTTGACTACGAAGCCCAGCTCGCGGGCATGAACAAGGCGCTGGCACCCGAAGTGGAAACCGTCATCCTCACGCCGGACTCGCGTTATCAGTTCATCTCGAGTACGCTGGTGCGTGAGATCGCCACGTTGAAGGGGGATGTGGCTCCCTTTGTGGCCCCCGTGGTCCATGCCCGCCTGATGGACAAGTTAGCCACCTGACATCGCAAGGAGGTCGCCATGAAAGTTCTGTTGCCAGTCGATGGTTCGGAGTTGTCGATGGAGGCCGTGCGCCTGGCGCTGCGCATGCGCCGGGAGGGCATGCACCTGTCTGTGGTGCTTGCCAATGTGCAGGAGCCCGCCAGCCTTTACGAGATGCTGGTGGCCCATGACCCGGACGTAATTGACCACGTGAGTGCCGAAGCAGGCCTGCACGCATTGCAGCCTGCACGTGACATGCTCGATGCGGCGGGGGTGGATTACGAGTGCGAGGTGGCCAAGGGGGATCCGGCGCACACGCTGATCGACATTTCGGAGCGCTTTGCTTGCGACATGGTGATCATGGGCGCACGCGGCGCTAGCGCCTTGCGCAGTGCCATGCTGGGCTCGGTGTCCAACGAGGTGCTGCACGCCAGTACGGTGCCGGTGGTGATCGTCAAACCCGTGGATGCGGAAGGGGTTTGAACCCCCTGCGGGATAATTGGGCCATGGAGCGTGAACTGCCGTGGCACTGTTAATTACCGACGAATGCATCAACTGCGATGTGTGCGAGCCCGAGTGCCCGAACGAGGCGATTTACATGGGCGAGCAGATCTATGAGATCGATCCGCACAAATGCACGGAGTGCGTGGGCCATTTTGACGAGCCGCAGTGTGTGCAGGTCTGCCCCGTGTCCTGCATTCCGGTGAACCCGGCCTTTGTGGAAGACCGCGAAACCCTGCTCCAGAAATACCGCCGTTTGCAGGCCCAGGGCGGGGCCGTGGCTGTTGCACCTCCGGGGGCCTGAGTGCTACGCGCCTACGCAGGCCAGGCCGCATGTGCGGCCTTATTGTTTTACGGGCGGCGGTGGTTTGGCGGTGAAGTACTCAGGTTCCTTGCTTTTTTTCTTGGCCTCGGGTTTGCTGCCGGATGTTTGTTTCTTCTGCTGAGCCTTGGCTTGCGCTTGGTCTTTGACCCGGGCTTGGGCCTCCTCTTTTAGCCGTTCTTTCTCTAGTGCTTCTGCTTGTCGCGCCTGGCTTTTGCTGTTCTGCGTGGCTGCAGATTTTTGTGCTTTGGTTCGGGCGTCATCTGCTTCAATGGTGACGCCGTCCGGGCAGGGGATTTGGCTGTAGCTGCTGCCACATTTATAGACTTTTTGGGCTATAGCCCCTGTGGATACTGCGCAAACAGCTATCAAAATAAGAGCAAACTTCGCAAGGGGCAGCATGGTGTTACTCCATAGGAGGGGGGGGCGGTATGGGAGCCGGGCTATCGACAGGGGGGCGAGGCGGCTTGGGGCGCGGTGGCTTGCTGGTGTGGATCAGCATGGTGGCTTTGTCCATCTCGCCAGCCAGCAAATGGGGCAGGGCCTTCAGGGAGCGGTCAATGCATTGGTCGATGGCGATGCGGTGGTCCAGCGAAGGCTTTTTCAGCACCCAATTCACCACTTCTGATTTCACGCCCGGATGGCCCACACCCAGACGCAGGCGCCAGTAATCCCCTGTACCCAGCTGCGCATGGATGTCGCGCAGACCGTTGTGGCCTGCGTGGCTACCGCCAAATTTGAGCTTCACTTCGCCAGGCACCACATCCAGCTCGTCGTGCGCCACCAGTATTTCGCTGGGCTGGATTTTGAAGAAACGCGCCAGTGCGCCGACTGACTTGCCCGAGAGGTTCATGAACGTCTGGGGCTCCAGCAACCACACCGTATTGCCTTGCAGCGTCGTGCGGGCCATGAGGCCGTGGTAACCGCGGTCCATGGCCAAATTCACCTTGAGTTCGCGCGCCAGCGCATCGACCCACCAGAAGCCTGCATTGTGGCGGGTGGCGTCGTACTCGGGGCCGGGGTTACCCAGGCCAACAAACAGTTTGATCATCGGGAAAATTATCGCGTACAAAAAAGTTGCTGCCCAAAACGACAAGGGCCCACCGAAGTGGGCCCTTGTGCAGTGCGCGAGCGCTGGGAAGAATTACTTCTTGCCCTTGCCCTTGCCCTTGGCATCCGCAGCAGGTGCAGCAGCCACAGGAGCGATCACTTCTTCCACCGGAGCCACCACAGCCACGATCACGGGGTTGGCCTTGCCGTGGGTCACTGCGGTCACGCCCTTGGGCAGGGACAGGTCAGCCACGTGCAGGGACTTGCCCTTCACCAGGCCGGACAGGTCCACATTGATGAACTCAGGCAGGTCTGCAGGCAGGCAGGCCACTTCCAGCTCAGTCACCACGTGGTTGATCAGGCAAGCGTCCACCTTGGCGGCGGGAGAGTTTTCTTCACCGCTGAAGTGCAAAGGCACCTTCATGCTCAGGCGGGTGTTGGCTTCCACGCGCTGGAAGTCGATGTGCAGCACCAATTGCTTGAAGGGGTGCATTTGCACATTGCGCAGCAGAACCTTGCTTTCCTTGCCATTCAGTTCCATGTCCAGAATGGATGCGTGGAAGGCTTCCTTCTTAAGAGCGTGCCACAAAGCATTGTGGTCCAGCTCAATCAGTGCGGGTTCGGAAGAACCACCGTAAACGATGCCGGGGGTACGGCCAGTAACGCGGAGACGGCGGCTCGCACCCGTGCCCTGCTTAGCGCGCTCAAAAGCGACAAATTTCATAACTCACTCCAGTAAGAGTCCACCGCGACCAGTGTGACTCCGGTTTTAAAAGACACCGGCCAACCCTGTGGGTCAGTGGCGTCGGCTTTTTGTCTCGATCCGACTTAAGCGTCCTGATCCGAGAACAAACTCATGACCGACTCTCCGCGGGCAATGCGCTGGATGGTGTCTCCAATCAGCGGCGCCACAGAGAGTTGGCGAATCTTGGTGCACTGCGCGGCGGCAGCGCTCAGGGGAATAGTGTTGGTCACCACAATTTCGTCCAGCGCGTCGCCGCTGGAAATGCGTTCGATGGCGGGGCCAGAGAAGATGGGGTGGGTGCAATACGCATACACCTTCTTGGCGCCACGGGCCTTCAGCACCTCGGCGGCTTTCACCAGTGTGCCGGCGGTGTCGATCATGTCGTCCATGATCACGCAGTTGCGGCCTTCGATTTCGCCGATCACGGGCATCACTTCGGACACATTGGCCTTGGGGCGGCGCTTGTCGATGATGGCCAGGTCGCAGTTGAGCTGCTTGGCCAGGGCACGGGCACGCACCACACCACCCACGTCGGGCGAGACCACGATCAGGTCTTCGTAGTTCTTCTGGCGCAGATCGCCCAGCAGCACGGGGGACGCGTAGATGTTGTCCACCGGGATGTCAAAAAAGCCCTGGATCTGGTCGGCGTGCAGGTCCATGGTCAGCACGCGAGCCACACCCACGGTCTGCAGCATGTTGGCCACCACCTTGGCCGTGATGGGCACGCGGCTGGAGCGGGGGCGGCGGTCT
>JACCDG011992856.1_pt1 | contig 20977 bp, 21 predicted proteins | sample 7442471 | NCBI WGS metagenome assembly JACCDG01 (sample SAMN15323444, study PRJNA562643) | freshwater metagenome | isolation source: river surface water | place: USA:Blue River Watershed | collected 2017-08-17 | reverse complement strand
GGTGCCGCGCTCGGCGCGGGTGATGGTTTCGACCTCGAAATCGCCCGTGCCGCCGCTGATCCAGCGCACGCCTTCTTCCGGCTTGAGGCCCGCGCGGCGCGACTCGACGGTGATCTTGTCGGCCACGATGAAGCCCGAATAAAAGCCCACACCGAACTGGCCAATCAGCTGTGCGTCCTGTTTCTGGTCGCCGCTGAGTTTGCTCATGAAGTCCTTGGTGCCGCTCTTGGCGATCGTGCCCAGGTGGTCGATCGCTTCCTGCGCGCTCATGCCGATGCCGTTGTCGGTGATGGTCAGGGTCTTCGCGTCCTTGTTGTAGGCCAGGCGCACCTGCAGCTCGGGCGCGTCTTCGTACAGGGCGCTGTTGTTCAGCGCCTCAAAACGCAGTTTGTCGCAGGCGTCCGAGGCGTTGGAGATCAGCTCGCGCAGGAAGATTTCCTTGTTGGAATACAGCGAGTGGGTGACCAGGTGCAGGAGTTGGGCCACTTCGGCCTGGAAGGCATGGGTTTGCTTGCTCATGGTGCTTGTTGTCGGAAAGAGAAAACCAAAACGCCCCTCAGCTGGGGGCGTCGAAAAATATTTCAAGGGTGCATCAGAAGCGCTCGTGCGGCGCCAGGTAGCGCCACTGCCCGGCCGGCAGCTGGCCCAGTGTCACGCGGCCCATGCGGATGCGCTTAAGACCCACCACCTTCAGACCTACCTGCTCGCACATGCGGCGGATCTGGCGCTTCTTGCCTTCCTTGAGGACAAAGCGCAGCTGCTCGGGGTTTTGCCACTCGACCTGCGCCGGTTTGAGCGGTTTGCCGTCCAGGCTGAGGCCATGGCGCAGCCGGGCGAGTTGCTCGCGCGGGTAGACCGCCTGCACGTTCTGGCTGACTTCGCCCTGGGGCCCCTGCCAGACCACGCGCACCAGGTATTCCTTTTCGATGTCGGAGTCTTCGCCGATCAGCTGGCGCGCCACGCGGCCATCCTGAGTCAGCACCAGCAGGCCGACCGAGTCGATGTCCAGCCGCCCGGCTGGCGCCAGGCCGCGCAGCTGCGCAGGCGAAAAGCGGGTGCGCGAGGGGTCGCCCTGCCAGTGGTTGCGCGCCTGGATCAGGGTGACGGCAGGCTGGTGGCCGTCTTCGGCCTGGCCGCTGACATAGCCCACGGGTTTGTGCAGCAGTATGGTGACCTGTTGCTGCTGCTTTTGCTCGGCGGCCTTGTCGATGGTGATGCGGTCGGTGGCATTGACCGGTTGGCCCATGCTGGCCACCTGGCCATTGACCCGCACCCAGCCCTGCTCGATCCAGGCGTCGGCCTCGCGGCGCGAGCACAGACCCAGCTCGGCCATGCGCTTGTTCAGGCGCGTCGGCCCCGAAGCGGTCGATGGGGAGGCAAGCGCTTCGGCACGGGGCACACGGCGGGCAGGAGGAAAGGCAGACATGCGACTGGAAAAAAGTTTCAGCGATTGTCGCTGCTTTGCTCGAACAGGGAACGCCGCAGCCCGTCCATGTCGAGGATACGCAGCCCGCCGTATTCGACACAGATCAAGCCTTGTGCCTCCAGGTGGCGCAAGGCCTCGTTGACGCGCTGGCGCGACAGCCCTGCCAGGTAGGCCAATTCCTGCTGGGTGATGCGCAGGACCTCGCCCACCCCAGGAAACAACACCGGGTTGAACAAGGCCGCAAGATGCCGCGCCACCTTGATCTCGGGGTTGGTGAGACGGTCGATTTCGCGCGCCGCGATGAACTGGCCCAGGCGCTCGTTGAGCTGGTTCATGATGAAACGGTTGAAACCCAGCGAATGGTCGATCAGCCAGTGGAAGGTGTCGACCGGCAGGCCGGCCACCATGCTCGGGCGCAGCGGCTGGATGTTGTAGCGATAACTCTCGCGTTTGAGCACCGTGCCCTCGCCAAACCAGCCTCCGGGCGGCACGCCGGTGAAGGTCATGGTCTGGCCGCTCTCGTTGTCGCTGCTCATCTTGAGCAGGCCCGAAATGACACCAAACCAGTAGGTTACCGGTCGTCCGGTGCGGCACACGTAATCGCCCGGCTGCGGATCGGACACCACGATGCGCGGCACCACCTCGGCACGCTCCTGCGCACTGAGCAACTGCAGCCAGGGGATCTGCGCCAGCTCGTCGTCTGTGGCCAGGCGCCGTCGCTGAAACACGGATGAAGTAGACAGGGCCATGGGTTTGTCAGTCAGCGGTCAGTCATGCTAGGGGTCTTCCCTGAATTGTCGTCGCAACGACAACTTGGCGTCAAACCAATCCCTAGGATCGCACCAGATTAAACAAAGACCACCTCGGTCAGTCATTTTGGAGACTGTACAAGTGACATCCACGACCTTTCCTCAACTGCTGCGCCAACACGCCCAGCAGCGCCCGACGGCTCCCGCCCTGCGCGAGAAGGAATACGGCATCTGGCAGACCATGTCCTGGTCCGATCTGGCCCGGCTGGTGGAACACGTGGCTTGCGGCCTGCACCAGGCTGGCCTGCACCGTGGCGAACACCTGATCGTGGTCGGCGCCAACCGCCCGCGCCTGTACGCCACCATGCTGGCGGCACAGGCGCTGGGCGCGATTCCGGTGCCGCTGTACCAGGACGCTGTGGCAGCCGAATGCGTGTTCCCGATCAACAACGCCGAAGTGCGCTTTGCCGTGGTCGAGGACCAGGAGCAGGTTGACAAGATGCTGGAAGTGCGCGAGCAGTGCCCGCAGCTGCAGCACATCTTTTTTGATGACCCTCGCGGCCTGCGCAATTACACCGACGAGGGCCTGGGCTCGCTCGACGAACTGATCGCCGCGGGCAGCGTGTTCGCACAGCAGCACCCGCAGTTCTTCCACACCGAGGCCGACAAGGCTGTGCCGGCGGACGTGGCCGCCATGTTCTTCACCTCGGGCACGACCGGCAACCCCAAAGGGGTGGTGCACACCCACAGCTCGCTGATCGACCGCGCCCAGGCAGGCGCCGAGTTCGACAAACTCACCAGCGCCGAAGACGTGCTGGCTTACCTGCCGCCGGCCTGGATCGGCCAGAACATCTTCAGCTATGCCCAGTGGCTGGTCTGCGGTTACGTGGTCAACTGCCCCGAGTCTGGCGCCACCGTGACCATCGACCTCAAGGAAATCGGCCCGACCTACTACTTCGCGCCACCCCGCGTGTTTGAGGGCATGCTGACCAGCGTGATGATCCGCATGGAAGACGCCGGCAGCTTCAAGCGCAAGATGTTCCACCACTTCATGGACGTGGCCAAACGCGTCGGTCCGGCCCTGATGGACGGCAAGCCGGTGGGCCTGATGGACCGCCTGAGCTACCAGCTGGGGAACTGGATGGTCTACGGTCCGCTGCGCAACAACCTGGGCTTCTCGCGGGTGCGCGTGGCCTACACCGCGGGTGAAGCCATCGGCCCGGACCTGTTCACCTTCTACCGCTCGATCGGCGTGAACATCAAGCAGCTCTACGGCTCGACCGAAACCGCCGTGTTCGTCTGCCTGCAGCCTGACAATGAAGCGCGCGCCGACACCGTGGGCGTGCCATGCAAAGGCGTGGAAATTAAGCTGGCCGACAACGGCGAGATCCTGGTCAAATCGCCCGGCCTGCTCAAGGAGTACTACAAGAACCCCAAGGCCACAGAGGAAGTGCTCACGGCCGACGGCTGGTACCACACCAGCGACGCCGGCTTCCTGGACAACCACGGCCACCTCAAGATCATCGACCGCGTGAAAGACGTCGGCCGCATCAAGGGCGGTGCCAACGACGGCGCCATGTTCGCGCCCAAGTACGTCGAAAACAAACTCAAGTTCTTCCCGCACATCAAGGAAGTCGTGGCCTATGGCGACGGCCGAGAAAAGGTCTGCGTGATGATCAACATCGACTTTGACGCAGTGGGCAACTGGGCCGAGCGCCGCAACCTGCCCTACGCCGGCTACACCGACCTGGCCCAAAAACCCGAAGTCTACGAACTCATCCGCGAATGCGTGGAGAAGGTCAACGCCGACCTGGCAGAAGACGCAATGCTGGCGGGCAGCCAGGTCAGCCGCTTTTTGGTGCTGCACAAGGAACTCGACGCCGACGATGGCGAACTTACCCGCACGAACAAGGTGCGCCGCGGGTTCATCGCCGAGAAGTACCAGCCGCTCATCGACGGTCTGTATGGCGGCAAGACCGAGCAGTTCATCGAGACGGTGGTGAAGTTCGAAGACGGCCGTACCGGCAGCGTGAGCGCCACCCTCAAGATCATGGACGCCAAGACGTTCACCCCTGTGAAGGCAGCAGCATGAGCAACAAGGTCATTGGTGACGTCATCCTCGACGTCAAGAACATCAGCCTGCGGTTCGGCGGCGTCAAGGCGCTGACCGACATCTCCTTCAACGTGAAGGAACACGAGATCCGCTCCATCATCGGCCCCAACGGCGCCGGCAAAAGCTCGATGCTCAACTGCATCAACGGCGTCTACACGCCGTCCGAAGGCTCCATCACCTTCCGCGGCCAGACCTTTGACCACATGAACAGCCGTCAGGTGGCAGAGATGGGCATTGCCCGTACCTTCCAGAACCTGGCGCTGTTCAAGGGCATGAGCGTGATCGACAACATCATGTCGGGCCGCAACCTCAAGATCAAAAGCAACCTGTTCATGCAGGCTTTGCGTGTAGGCCCGGCCCAGCGCGAAGAGGAAGAGCACCGCGAGAAGGTCGAACACATCATCGACTTCCTCGAAATCCAGGCTTTCCGCAAGACGCCCGTGGGCCAGCTGCCCTACGGTCTGCAAAAGCGCGTGGACCTGGGCCGCGCCCTAGCCATGGAACCACAGGTGCTGCTGCTCGACGAACCGATGGCCGGTATGAACGTGGAAGAAAAGCAGGACATGTGCCGCTTCATCCTCGACGTCAACGACGAATTTGGCACCACCATCGTGCTGATCGAGCACGACATGGGCGTGGTGATGGACATCTCCGACCGCGTGGTCGTGCTGGACTACGGCAAGAAAATTGGTGACGGCGCCCCCGACGAAGTGCGCAACAACGAAGATGTGATCCGGGCTTACCTGGGCACCTCGCACTGACCGCGCAAAGGACGAACAACATGGCATTCTTTCTTGAAACCCTGTTTGGCGGCCTGATGGCCGGCATGCTGTATTCGCTGGTGGCGCTCGGCTTTGTGCTGATTTTCAAGGCCTCGGGCGTGTTCAACTTCGCGCAGGGGGCGATGGTGCTGGTGGCAGCACTGTCCATGGCCCGCTTTGCCGAGTGGATTCCGGCCTGGACCGGCATCGAAAACAAACTGCTGGCCAACGCCCTGGCTTTCGTGATTTCAGTGGGCTTCATGTTCATTTTGGCCTGGCTGATTGAACGTCTGGTGCTGCGCCACCTGGTCAACCAGGAAGGCGTGACCCTGCTGATGGCCACACTGGGCATCACCTACTTCCTGGATGGCTTTGGCCAGACCGTGTTTGGCAGCGACATCTACAAGATCGACGTGGGCATGCCCAAGGACCCGGTGTTTGTGCTCGAAGGGTTGTTTGAAGGCGGCGTCCTGGTCAATCAGGAAGACATCATTGCGGCCGTCGTGGCGGCCTGTCTGGTCGCAGCCCTCTCGCTGTTCTTCCAGAAAACCAGCACCGGCCGCGCCCTGCGCGCCGTGGCCGACGACCACCAGGCGGCCCAGTCGATCGGCATTCCGCTCAACCGCATCTGGGTCATCGTCTGGTGTGTGGCCGGCATCACCGCGCTGGTGGCAGGCATCATCTGGGGCTCCAAGCTGGGCGTGCAATTCTCCCTGACCACCGTGGCACTGCGTGCGCTGCCCGTGATCATCCTGGGCGGCCTGACCTCGGTGCCCGGCGCCATCATCGGCGGCCTGATCATCGGCGTGGGCGAAAAGCTCTCCGAGGTCTACCTCGGCCCGCTGGTGGGTGGCGGCATTGAAATCTGGTTTGCCTACATGCTGGCCCTCGTGTTCCTCCTGTTCAGACCCCAGGGCCTGTTCGGAGAAAAAATCATTGACCGGGTGTAAGCCCTTCGACAAGCTCAGGACGAACGGATAAATCATGTTCTACAGAGAAAACGGTCAGTTCAAGACCTCCTACCGCGCCGACCAGCAGATCTTCCCGATCACGCAGGACCGCTGGGCCATCCTGGCCATCGTCGCCTTCGCCGCGATTGCGGTGCCCTTCATGGTCGACGAATACTTCTATCGCGCCATCCTGATCCCCTTCCTGATCCTGTCGCTGGCTGCACTGGGCGTGAACATCCTGGTGGGCTACTGCGGCCAGATCTCGCTGGGCTCGGGCGCCTTCATGGCGGTGGGCGCCTACATGGCCTACAACACCTATGTGCGCATCGAAGGCATGCCGCTGGTGATCGCGCTGCTGTCGGGCGGATTCTTCGCCACGCTGGTGGGCATGGTGTTCGGCATCCCCAGCCTGCGCGTCAAGGGGCTGTACCTCGCAGTGGCCACTTTGGCGGCGCAGTTCTTCTGCGACTGGGCTTTCCTGCGCATCGGCTGGTTCACCAACAACAATGCTTCAGGCTCGGTGTCGGTCTCGAACCTGAACGTGATGGGCTGGGGCATTGACACCCCGCTCGAAAAGTACCTGTTCTGCCTGAGCTTCCTGGTGGTGTTTGGTCTGCTGGCCAAGAACCTGGTGCGCGGCGCGATCGGCCGCGAGTGGATGGCGATCCGCGACATGGACGTGGCCGCCGCCGTGATCGGTATCCGCCCGATGTACGCCAAGCTCAGCGCCTTTGCCGTGAGTTCATTCATCGTCGGCGTGGCCGGCGGCCTGTGGGCCTTCGTGCACCTGGGGTCGTGGGAGCCGGCCGCCTTCTCGATCGACCGATCCTTCCAATTGCTGTTCATGGTCATCATCGGCGGCATGGGCTCGATCATGGGCAGCTTCTTTGGCGCGGCCTTCATCGTGGTGCTGCCCATCTTCCTCAACCAGTTCCTGCCCTGGGCGGGCTCTCTGGTGGGCGTGGACATCTCCACCGCCACCGTGGCCCATGCCGAATACATGATCTTCGGCGCCCTGATCGTCTGGTTCCTGATCGTCGAGCCACATGGCCTGGCCAAGCTCTGGTCGATTGGCAAGCAGAAACTGCGTCTGTGGCCCTTCCCGCACTGACCCTGTGTTGCAAGATCAATCCGTTTTCCCCCGTGCTTCAACCCAACCTTTTAGGAGACAAACCATGAAGCTTCGTCAACTCGTCCTCGCCGCCTCGGTGGCCGCTGCCGGTCTGAGCAGTGCCCTCTTGCCCTCTGTGGCCACGGCACAGACCAAGGAGCAGTTTTTCCCGGTACTGGTCTACCGCACTGGCGCATACGCCCCCAATGGCATTCCATGGGCCAACGGTTTCGTCGATTACCTCAAGCTCACCAATGCCCGAGGCGGCATCAACGGCGTGAAGATTTCCTTTGAGGAATGTGAAACCGCCTACGCCACCGACCGCGGCGTGGAGTGCTATGAGCGCCTGAAGGGAAAGAATGGTGGCGCCACGATGTTCCAGCCTCTGTCGACGGGCATCACTTTCGCCCTGACCGAAAAGGCTCCCAACGACAAGATCCCGCTGATTACATCGGGCTATGGCCGCAGCGAGTCTCAGGACGGTGGCGTCTTCAAGTGGAACTTCCCGATCGCAGGCACTTACTGGGTGGCTGGTGACGTGATCATCCAGCACATCCTCAAGAAGGAGGGTGGCGCCGACAAGCTCAAGGGCAAGCACATCGCCCTGGTCTACCACGACAGCCCCTTCGGCAAGGAAGCCATCCCCATCCTCCAGGAACGTGCTGCCATGCACGGCTTCAAGCTGAGCCTGCTGCCCGTGACACACCCCGGCGTGGAGCAGAAGTCCACCTGGCTGCAGATCCGCCGCGATCGCCCGGACTATGTTGTCAACTGGGGCTGGGGCGTGATGAACTCCACGCTCCTCAAGGAAGCCCAGGCCACCGGCTACCCGCGTGACAAGATCTACGGCGTGTGGTGGGCCGGTGCTGAACCCGATGTCAAGGACATTGGCGAAGGCGCCAAGGGCTACAACGCCATCACCATGCAGCACGGTGCCGAGCCGAACGCAGCTTTCGTCAAGGAAGTCCTGGAGAAGGTGCATGGCAAGGGCCAGGGCACGGGCCCCAAGGATGAAGTCGGTCAGGTGCTGTACGTACGCGGTGCGATGAGCGCGATGTTTGCGGTTGAAGGCGTGCGCCGTGCGCAAGAGCGTTTCGGCAAAGGCAAGGTCATGAACGGCGAACAAGTGCGCTGGGGCCTGGAGAATCTGGACCTGACCCAGGCCAAGCTCGACGCAATGGGCTTCAAAGGCGTGATGCGCCCTGTCTCCACCAGCTGCCAAGACCACATGGGTGCCGCATGGGCACGCATCCACACCTGGAACGGCAGCAAGTGGGAATTCTCCAGCGACTGGTACCAGGCTGACGAGCAGATCATCAAGCCCATGGTGAAATCCGCCGCCGACAAGTACGCTGCCGAGAAGAAGCTGCAGCGCCGCTCACCGCAGGACTGCCAGTCCTGATGCCATGAAGGCATGACGCCTGCTGCGCAAGGCATGACCTTGAATGACAAGGTCATGTCGGGCGCAGCCCGCGTCGTGCTTCATGCGTCATCAAAGGTGAGCGCTGGGCCCAGCGCTCACCTTTGATGAGGGTCATATCCATGGACACGAAAAACATTGTTCTGAACGTCAACGGCATCGAGGTCATCTACAACCACGTGATCCTCGTGCTCAAGGGCGTGTCGCTGCAGGTGCCCGAGCAAGGCATCGTCGCCATCCTGGGCGGTAACGGCGCCGGCAAGACCACCACCTTGCGGGCGATCTCCAACCTGCTCAAGGGCGAGCGTGGCGAAGTGACCAAAGGCTCGATCGAGCTGCGGGGTGAGCGCATCGAAAACCTCTCGCCCGCCGACCTGGTCAACCGCGGCGTGGTGCAGGTCATGGAAGGCCGCCACTGCTTTGCCCACCTGACCATCGAGGAAAACCTGCTGACCGGCAGCTACACCCGCACCGACAAGGGTGAAATTGCCGCCAACCTCGACAAGGTCTACACCTATTTCCCGCGCCTGAAGACGCGTCGCACCTCGCAGGCGGCCTATACCTCGGGCGGCGAGCAGCAGATGTGCGCCATCGGTCGCGCCCTGATGACCAACCCCAACATGGTGCTGCTCGACGAGCCCTCGATGGGCCTGGCACCGCAGATCGTGGAAGAGGTGTTCAACATCGTCAAGGACCTCAACGAGAAGGAAAAGGTCACCTTCCTGATCGCGGAGCAGAACACCAACATGGCCCTCAAGTACGCCGACTACGGCTACATCATGGAATCCGGTCGCATCGTGATGGACGGTGAGGCCGAGTACCTGCGTACCAACGAAGACGTCAAGGAGTTCTACCTGGGCGTGGGCGGTGGCGAGCGCAAGAGTTTCAAGGACGTCAAGAGCTACAAGCGCCGTAAGCGCTGGCTGGCCTGACCACCCCCGATGCGGCTGCGCCGCTTCCCCTCCAGGGGGCCGTTCCAGCGACCCGGCAGAGCCGGGCCACGGAACGCTGACTTCAAACCGTAAACCTCTGCCCGCACACCATGAGCCAGCACCACGACGCCCTTGAAACCCGCAGCCCCCAGGAACGTGAAGCCGCCTTGATGGCTGCTTTGCCGGCGCAGATTGCCAACGCGCAAAAGAACAGCGCTGCCTTTGCCGAAATTCTCAAGGGCGTGGATGCCACCTCAGTGACCAGCCGTGCCGCGCTGGCCCGGCTGCCAGTCACGCGCAAATACGAATTGCTCGAACGCCAGCAGGCCCAGCGCGTCACCGATCCCTTTGGCGGCTTCGCCACCATTGGCTGGAAGGGCCTGCTGCGCCCCAGCGGTGCGCGGCGTGTCTACCAGTCGCCCGGTCCGATCTATGAACCTGAAGGCGCGGCCACCGACTACTGGCGCGCTGCCCGTGCCATGGCCGCTGCAGGTTTCGAGGCGGGCGACCTGGTGCACAACTGCTTCTCTTACCACCTCACGCCAGGTGCCTGGATCATGGAAAGCGGCGCGCATGCGCTGGGCTGCACCGTGATCCCGGGTGGTGTGGGCAACACCGAGCAACAGCTCGCGGCCATCGCCGACCTGCGGCCGGCAGGCTATTCGGGCACTCCGAGCTTTCTCAAGATCCTGATCGAAAAAGCCACCGAGGCGGGCCAGAAGCTCTCCATCACCAAGGCCCTGGTGTCTGGCGAAGCCTGCCCGCCCTCGCTGCGCGACTGGTTCACCGCACAAGGTGTGGCGGCCTACCAGTGCTACGCCACCGCCGATGTGGGCCTGATCGCCTACGAGACGGCCGCCCGTGAAGGCCTGGTGCTCGACGAAGGCGTGATCGTCGAGATCGTGCGCCCCGGCACCGGCGACCCCGTGGCCGAAGGCGAAGTGGGTGAAGTGGTGGTCACGGTGCTCAACCCCGACTACCCGCTGATCCGCTTTGGCACCGGCGACCTCTCGGCCGTGCTGCCAGGCGCCTGCCCGACGGGCCGCACCAACACCCGCATCAAGGGCTGGATGGGCCGCGCCGATCAGACCACCAAGGTGCGTGGCATGTTCGTGCACCCGGGCCAGATCGCCGAGATCGTCAAGCGCTTCCACGAGGTCAGCAAGGCCCGTCTCGTCGTCACCGGCGAGATGGCCAACGACCAGATGGCGCTGCAGGTGGAAACTGCCGCGCCATCCGAAGCACTTCAGCTCAAAATCGCCGACGCCGTGCGTGATGTGACCAAGCTGCGCGGCGATGTGCAGTGCGTCGCGCCGGGCAGCCTGCCCAACGACGGCAAGGTCATTGAAGACGCACGCAGCTACAAATAAGGGTTTTTTACCCGAGGTTTTTCGTTGAAAAACCCTTTGAAATCAGGGACTTATTAGGGAATACGGCTAAGTAATTCCCGCGACCTCTCTGTCTGCGATTCGACTTAAACTAGTGGTTTTATTGATTTCGCAGGAGCACATACATGAAAAACTGGATTGCCATCGCAGCACTCGGCGCCGTCATGGCGACGGGCGCACAAGCGCAAAACTTTCCGGGTTCCAAGCCCGTCACTTTTGTGGTGCCGTTTGCTGCAGGTGGTCCGACAGACCGTGTGGCCCGTGACCTGGCAGAAGCGATGCGCAAGTCCATTCCGGGCGGCAACTTCGTGGTTGAAAACACGGCCGGCGCCGGTGGCACGATAGCCGCCACCAAGGTGGCCAAGGCCAACCCCGATGGGCACACCTTGCTGGTCTGGCACATCGGCATGGCCGCCACCCCGGCGCTGTACCGCAAGCTGGGTTACAAGGCGCTCGAAGACTTCGAGTACCTGGGGATGATCAATGAAGTGCCCATGACCCTGGTGGGCAAGCCACAACTGCCAGCCAACACCTACCGCGACTTTGAGAACTACATCCGTGCCAATGCCGGCAAGCTCAACATTGCGCATGCTGGTCTCGGTTCAGCCTCACACATCTGCGGTTTGTTGTGGCAATCGACCCTGCAGACCAAGGACGCCATGACCACCATCCCGTTTGGCGGCACGGCTCCGGCCATGACGGCACTGATGGGAGGCCAGGTGGACGTCATGTGTGACCAGACCACCAACACCACAAGCCAAATCGAATCGGGCCGCATCAAGGCCTTCGCCGTGACCACGGCCAAGCCATTGTCCAGCCACCCTGTGCTGAAGTACTACCCATCGCTGCAGGAAATGGGGTTGAAGAACTTCAATCTGACCATCTGGCATGGCATGTACGCCCCCAAGGGCACACCGCCTGACGTGCTCAAGATGCTCAATGAAGGTCTGAAGAAAGCCCTGAAAGATCCGGAGTTCATCAAACGCCAGGAAGGTCTGGGCGCTATCGTCGTCAACGACAAGCGTGTCGAGCCAGCCGAACACAAGAAATTCGTGGCGGCTGAAATGGACAAGATCAAGGCGGCTGTGGACGCTGCTGGCAAATACGCCGACTGAAGTCCAACGACCATGAGCAGGCCGCCTTCGGGCGGCCTTTTTCATGCGCGCGGCGAGCTGTCACCGACGAAACCTCGCCACGTGGACGGCGGGGCGTAAACTGCCGTCATGCTTTGAGCCACTGGCATAGGAACAGCCCATGAACCTGAACGACCTCCCGATGGACAACCAGTGGTTGCCCTTCACGCCCAACCGGCACTTCAAGAAAGACCCGCGGGTGTTCGTGGCAGCCGAGGGCATGCACTTCACCACGCACGACGGCCGAAAAGTGGTCGATGGCATCTCCAGCCTGTGGTGCGTGGGCGCAGGCCACAACCGCAAGCCGATCAACGAGGCCATCAAGAAGCAGCTCGACACACTGGATTACGCAACGGCGTTTCAGGCCAGCAATGACCAAGCCTTCCGCGCCGCGCAGATGATCGCCGCGATGGCGCCGGGCGACCTCAACAAGGTGCTGTTCTGCAACTCCGGCTCCGAGGCGGCTGACACTGCACTCAAGGTGGCCCTGGCCTACCACCGTGCCCGCGGCGAAGGCCACCGTCATGTCTTCATCGGCCGCGAGAAGGGCTACCACGGCGTCAACTTTGGCGGCATGAGCGTGGGCGGCCTGCCGGCCAACCGCAAGGTGTATGGCGCGCAGCTGCTGCCGCGTGTGGACCACATGCGCTTCATCCACGACCCGGTGAACCATGCCTTCATCCACCACGAAGAACCCGTGTGGACCGAAGACCCGCTGGTCGAGCTGGAGACGCGGATCCTGGCCCTGCACGACCCGAGCAATGTGGCGGCCATCATCGTCGAGCCGATCGCCGGCAGCGCGGGCTGGTATATCCCGCCTAGGGGGTACCTGCAGCGTCTGCGCCAGATCTGCGACAAGCACGGCATCCTGCTGATCTTTGACGAGGTCATCACCGGCTTCGGCCGCCTGGGCGTGAACTTCGGCGCCGACTTCTACGGCGTGGTGCCCGACATGCTCAACTTCGCCAAGGCGGTCACCAACGGGGTGATTCCGCTGGGCGGTGTGATCTGCCGCGACTTCATCTACGACACCATGATGAACGCCGGCGCACCCGAGCATGTGATCGAGTTCTTCCACGGCTACACCTATTCGGGCCACCCGGTGGCCTGCGCGGCCGCCGTGGCCACGCTGCAGCTGATGAAGGACGAAGACCTGTTTGCCCGCGCCGGCACACAAGGCCGCGTGCTGGGCGATGCGATGCACAGCGCGCTCAAGGGCTTGCCCAACGTGGTCAGCATCCGCACCCTCGGCTTGGCCGGTGCGGTGGAACTGGCGCCGGCGGCAGCGGGTCCGGGCAAGCGCGCCTACGACATCATGCTCGACTGCTTCCACCATGGCGTGTGGCTGCGTGCGGCCGGCGATAACATCGTGATCTGCCCGCCCTACATCGTCACCAAAGAACAGATCGAGCAGATGGTGCAGACGCTGGCCGACAGCATCCGTCGCCACGCCTGATCTGCAGGCCCGACACACCGACCACCCACATCGCCCGGGCAGGACCCGGGCGATTTTTTGTCCGCATGAACCTCTCTGTCCTGCTGCGCACCGGCCTGAGCCTGCTGGGCGCCCTGCTCTCCGCACTCCTGTGCGAGCGGCTGCACACCCCCATCCCCTGGATGCTGGGGCCGCTGGTGTCAACAGCCCTGGCCTCGATGGCGGGGGTGCCGACGCGCAGCTCGGCACGTTTGCGCAACCTGGGCCAGTGGGTCATTGGGGCGGCACTGGGGCTGTACTTCACCCCGCAGGTGGGCGCACTGGTGCTCCAGCTGTGGTGGGCCATTGCGCTGGGCATCGTCTGGGCACTGGGCATGGGCTGGGGGTTCGGGCTGTGGCTGCAGCGCCGACACACCGCCGACCTCGCGCATCTGGGCGCCCACCGGTTGCGGGCCACCAGCTACTTTGCCGGAGCCATTGGCGGGGCATCCGAAATGACGCTGCTGGCCGAGCGCAGCGGCGCCCGCACCGATCTGGTGGCCGCCGCCCACAGCCTGCGGCTGGTGATGGTGGTGATCTCGGTGCCCTTTGCCATGCAATGGGCACAAAGCCACTGGGGCCTGCAGGTGGACCCGAGCCTGCGCAGCATGGGCCGCACGACCGAATGGCCGGGCCTGCTGTGGCTGGCCGGCATCACCCTGGCGGGTGCCTTGGTGATGCTGCGGCTGCGCCGCGCCAACCCCTGGTTCATGGGTGCGCTGGTCAGCACGATGCTGCTGAGCCTGTCGGGCCAGTGGTGGTCAGCGATTCCGGGCTGGATGAGCAACGCCGCCCAGCTCCTCATCGGGGTCAGCCTGGGCGTGCGCTTTCAGCGCGAATTTCTGCACACCGCTCCGCGCTGGCTGGCTTCGGTGGCCATGGGCACCGCCACCATGCTGGCGGTGTCGGCCCTGTTTGGCTGGCTCATGGCCATCGGGGTGGGGCAACACCCGGCCACGATGATCCTGGGCACCTCGCCGGGCGGTATCGCCGAAATGGCCATCACCGCCAAGGTGCTGCAGCTAGGTGTGCCAGTGGTGACCGCTTTCCAGGTCTGTCGCCTGGTGGCCGTGCTCCTTCTGGTGGCCCCGCTGTTTGACTGGCTGGAAAGAAAAGGGCACCTGGCCTGAACTCAGGCCGGTGCCCTTGGGGGGTGCTGGAAACGGCCGATCAGTGCACGACGACCGGCTGCTGGGCCAGACCCGTGTAGCCTTCGAGCGTGTCCTCGACCTCTTCCTGAGTGGGGCTGTGTTGCTGCCAGACCTGCAGCTGCTGCTGGAACAGCTCGGCCCAGGAACCGTCGAGGTAGACCTCCTTGCCCGAGCGCTTGTCCACAATCTCGAAACCGTGGCGCTCCAGCACAGGGCGAGCCGGCTTGGCCTCGCCAGCACCAGCCTCGTTGGCCAGCACATGCATCACGGCAAAAGCGTCGGATTCGTACAGCAGATTCATGGCTCCAGCTCCTCTCTACAGTGACATCATGTGCTTGCAGTATGCCTGTTTTCAAGAGCCCCGGGGGCCCGTTGTTGTATCGGCAGCCACTGGCAGGGGCGGCAGAGGTTCGGTGCTGCGCCAGAGCAGGTCGATGTAGCTGCCGCTGGTCTGCGTGATGCGGATGCGCACGGGCATCCAGGCCTTGGACGCCGCCACCCAGAACTCGACGCGGGCTTCGTACTGATTGCGCGGCTGACACACCCATTTGGACACCTGCACGTTCTGCCCGTCCAGCGCCATCGTCTCGGTGCCGTCGAGCACCAGCGACCAGGGCAAGGCGTCGCGCACTGTGGCGGTCTGCACCTGCAGGCGGGTGCCCGGAGTAAAGCGCTCGGGCTCGCCCGACATGGCGGCAGCCAGCTGCACATACAAGCTGACCTGGTCCTGCGCACCCGGCAACAAAGGCGCAGGCGTGCTGTTGCTGCTGAAGACCACCCGCTGTTGCTCACGGTCAAAGTGGGCCGCACGCTCGTTGCGCCAGCTGTCCGAAAAACGCCGCGGCGCGAGACCCGTGGCGTCGATCTGCCCCACACTGCGCCATTGGCGCCGCCCCAGCAAAAACGCCCGAACCGACAGCGTCAGCTCGTAAGCTGTGTCATTGTGCTGCCAACGCAACTCGCCACTGGCGTGGTAGCTGAATCCCTTGTCCATGCCGTTGAGCTGGTAACTCAAGAGCTGCGACGGCGGCAAGGCACCGAGCGAGATCAGCGGCCAGGCGGCAGTGGGTGCGGATGGCACTGCGCTTGCGGGGACCGAGGCCACCTGAGCAGGCACTTGAGCGGGCGCCTCCTGGACTGCGGGCACAGCCACTTGCAAAGGCTCGGAAGCCGCCAGCGCGGGCTCGGACGCTGCGGTCTGCACCGGCTCGGGCAGCTCGGGAGCCGGCAGGGTTGCGGGCTCGGCAGGCGCGCGCCTGACGGCGGGACGGGGGGCCGGGCGAGGCGCGGGCACGGGAGGTGGCGCCACCACGCGCACCTGCACCGGGCTGGCCTGCGGCGGTGCGGCCAGGCGCACGTCGAGCGGGGTGGTCACACCCAGCAAGAGCAGCGCATGCACCAGCAGCGCGCCCAGCGCCAAGCCCACGAGCACCCGCCGTGAAGGCCCTGCGGCAGACCATTGCCTGAGCGCCATGGCCATCGCCCTCAGCTGCCGGACCAGCCCAGGTCGGCCGACAGTTGCCCGGCCATCTGGCGCATGGCCGCCGCCAGGGGGCCACTCCAGTCCACATTGAACGATGCCGACGAACCCAGCGACACGACGCCGAGTGCCAAATGGCCATCGGCATCGAAAACCGGGGCGCAAAAGCCGGAGATGCCAGGCAGCAACACGTTCTTCACGCGGCCCAGCCCATGTTTGCGTGTCTCGGTCAGCAGCACCTGCAGTTCTGCGTCCGTGCCCGGCACATCCTTGCGCCCGGCAGCACGGGCCTGCACCATTTCGCGCTCGATCAGCACGCGCGCCTGGTCCGAACCCACGCCATGACCCAGAAACGCCGCAAAGCAGCGCCCGGTGGCCGACGAGAGCATGGGCATCACATCGCCCAGGCGCAGGTTGACCGGCACCGCCAGCGGTGACTCCTGCCAGTGCACCAGGGTCGGCCCGTGGTTGCCCCAGACGGCCAGCGCCAGCGTCTGCCCAGTCTGCTCGCCCAAGGCGGGCAGACGCTCACGCGCCATCTTCACGGCGTCCAGTCGCGCCAGCGTGGCCAGGCCAAGACGCAGCGTGGCAGGACCCAGCTCGTAGCGCGTGGTCGTGGCGTCCTGCACCACCAGGCCCAGCCGCTGAAAGCTCACCAGGTAACGGTGCGCCTTGGCCGCGCTCATGTCGGCCTGGGCGGCCAGGTCGCGCAGCATCAGGGGACCGGGGGCCTGCGCCAGCACATCGAGCAAGGCAAAGCCCACCTCCACCGACTGGATGCCGGCGCGTTCCTTGTCCGGTTCTGCGTCTGGCAGCGGGGACGTGCGTTCAACGGTCATATGGCCTAGAATGTCGTTTCGTTTAGTTAAACGAGTTTACCAATACGTAATTTGCTCGGTCAACCTGAGGGGCACGGGCAGCGCAGAACAGAGTTCAAAGACCATGAAACTTGCGACATACAAAGACGGTTCCCGCGACGGCCAGCTGGTGGTGGTGTCACGCGACCTGAGCACAGCCCATTATGCGACCGGCATCGCCACTCGCCTGCAGCAGGTGCTCGACGACTGGAACTTTCTGTCACCCCAGCTCGAAGACCTCTACCAGACGCTCAACAGCGGCAAGGCCCGCCACGCCTTTCCCTTTGACCCCAAGATGTGCATGGCCCCGCTGCCCCGGGCCTACCAGTGGGCCGACGGTTCGGCCTACATCAACCACGTCGAGCTGGTGCGCGCCGCCCGCAACAGCGAAGTGCCCCAGACCTTCTACACCGACCCGCTGATGTACCAGGGCGGCAGCGACGACTTCATCGGCCCCTGTGACCCGGTGGTCTGTGCCGACGAAGCCTACGGCATCGACTTCGAAGCCGAGATCGCGGTCATCACCGGCGATGTGCCGATGCGCGCCACACCCGACGAAGCACTGGATGGCATCCGCCTGCTGATGCTGGCCAACGATGTGAGCCTGCGCAACCTCATTCCCAATGAGCTGGCCAAGGGCTTTGGCTTCTTCCAGAGCAAGCCGGCTACTGCCTTCAGCCCGGTGGCCATCACGCCCGACGAACTGGGCGATGCCTGGCAAGGCGGGCGCGTGCACCTGACGCTGCAGTCCACCTGGAACGGGCGCAAGGTCGGCATGTGCGATGCTGGCCCGGACATGACCTTCCACTTCGGTCAGCTGATCGCCCACATCTGCAAGACGCGCAATGTGCGCGCCGGCTCCATCGTGGGCAGCGGCACGGTGAGCAACAGCGGCGTCGAGGTCGATGGCAAAAAGGACTGGCCCAAGGGCTACAGCTGCATCGCCGAAAAACGCGCGATCGAGACGATTCTGGACGGCAAACCGAGCACCGAATTCATGAAGTTCGGTGACACCATCCGCATCGAGATGAAGGACAGGAACGGCCAGAGCCTGTTCGGCGCGATTGACCAGCAGATCACTCAGCTGGCGTAAACCGTCTCCAGCGACTCGAAGCCCTTGACCTCGATCGGGTTGCCGAAGGGGTCAAGGAAAAACATGGTCCACTGCTCGCCGCTCTGGCCGGCAAAACGCAGGTGCGGCTCGATCACGAATTTCATGCCGGTAGCCTGCAGCCGCTCGGCCATGGCCTGCCAGTAGGCGCGCTGCAGGATCAGACCGAAATGCGGCATCGGAACCAGGTGATCGCCAACATGCCCGGTGAGCGCGGTCTTGAGCGGCTCGCCCAGGTGCAGCGAGATCTGGTGCCCGAAAAAGTCAAAGTCCACCCAGGTGCTGGTGGAACGCCCTTCACGGCAGCCCAGTACATCGCCGTAAAAGCGGCGGGCTTCGTCCAGGTCCGTGACGTTAAAAGCAAAATGGAACAGGCTGCGCATGCTTGAAAGCATAGCAGCCTGTGCCTCCTGTCGTCCTCGGGCTTGACCCGAGGATCCACGGTGTGCAGGCATGGATTCCCCGGTCCAGCCGGGGAAGGACAGAGTCAAGCCTGGGTCGGGTCGGCGGCCATTGCGTCGAACTTCCTGAAGTACTTCCTGGCCAGCGCCACCAGCTGCTTGTCGCTCGGGTGGTCGGTCGCGATGCTGCCCACGATCACGCCGGCCGTTGCCTTGGCGTGGTGGGCACACCAGTCACGGAACTCGTTGCGCGCCGCGCCGGGGCCAGTGAGCAGCACCTCGTGCGTGCCGTTCAGGGCCTGGGCCACATCGCCAAAGAAAGCGGCGGCATCGCCAGCCTTGCCCTGGTGCTTGTGGTGGCTGCGGGAGTGGACGCGCTGGCTCTCGACGTGCTCGCGGTCAAACATCAGAACGTGGGCTTCTTGGTGGTCCATCCAGACCACGGCGTGGAATGTGCTCATGCCATTTCTCCTGGGGGTTCAGTGGGTTTTTTCGGCGATGGCCTGGCAACTGATGCAGCGCAGCGCCGTCGGGTAGGCGTTCAGGCGAGCTTCGGGGATGGTGATGCCGCAGTCCTGGCACTGGCCATACTGGCCGAGCGCAATGCGTTCGAGCGCGGCATCGATGGCGGCCAGTTCGGCCGTCTCGTGCTCGTTCATCGCGAACTCTTCGTTGATCTCGGTGGTGGCCTGGGCGCGGGCGTCCGACGCGCGCACATCGTGCTCGGCCGCCATGTCCACGCGAGAGACCTGACCGCCGCGCTCGCGGGCGATGCGTTGCAAAAGCTGCTGGCGTTCCTGCAGCAGGCGGTCCTTGAAGGGGGCTGGATGGGTGTTCATGGCTTCATGCTAGGCCGATGAACAGCGAAGGCATTGACCCGGATCAATGGCTTGCATCAGGCACCGCATGCGCGGCATGCAGCGCTTGACGCGGGTCAACAGGAGTGGCTCAGCCCTTGGCCTTGAGCCGAGACAGCATCAGCTCGGTGTTGGTTTTGCGGTCGGCATTGACCTGCGCCAGCGTGGGCCGCTCGCCCATGCGCTTGAGGTAGTCGCGCACCGGCAGATCGGCCAGAAAGTCGCGGCCATAGACGATCTTCGTGGCGCCCGAGACCAGCGGCAGATGGACCACCGCGGCGCAGTCGGCCAGGGTGAGGGTGTCGCCGGCCACAAAGGGGCTGAATTGGGCCAGCGTGGCAAACGCGGCCACGTTCTTTTCGAGCTGTGCGGCGGTCTTTTCCTTGGCGCTGTCGCTCACCTTGCCACCGAAAAAGGCCTCGGGGTAGATATTGCGCGCCACCAGCTCAAGGTGCAACTCCAGAAAAGTCACCAGCTCGCGCACCTTGGCGGCGGCAAAGGGATTGGCCGGCAGCAGCGGGTTTTGCGGGTACTGCTGCTCGATGTATTCCATGATCACCGCCGACTCGCACAGCGGGCCCTGCGGGGTCTTGATGTAGGGCACCTTGCCCAGCGGGCTGCTGGCCGCATCGGTCTGCCCGACCCAGGCCAGTTCTTCGGTGAAAGGCACGCCTTTTTCGAGCAGGGCGAACTTGACCTTGTTGTAGTAGTTGCTGGCTGCAAAACCGCAGAGGGTGAGCATGGGGTGTCTCCTGTCAATGGGATTTGCAGCTTATCGCCGCAGGCCGATGCCCGGGGTCACCGAGTTGACGCCAGCAGTTCAGGGATAATTCGCTCATGTCCACCCTGCAAACCCTGCGCCAAGCCCATTGGCTCACCCGCCTCGTGCTGGTGTGGTTTGCCTTGTTCATCGGCGCCGCCGTGGCTTCGCCGCTGGTCAAGCCCGTAGCCGGCCAAATGGTGTGTACCGCCATGGGTGGCATGAAGATGGTCATGGACGACGACGGCAAGGACGTGCAGCCAACGGCCAGCATGGACTGCCCGCTGTGCGCCTCCATGGTCGCCCCGCCCGCACCCCTGGCACAAGCGTTCGAGCCCTCGAGCGCCCTGGCCCATGTTCTGCAGACCGTTCCGGCCGCGCACATCGCTGGCCTGACCGGCGCCCCCCTGCCGCCCCGCGGTCCCCCCGCCCTGAACTGAACCTGCCCGCTGCGCCAGCACCGTGCACCGCACGGGCTGCGCGCCCCGTTCGCATTCGTTTTCAGGATTTCCCCATGCACAAGCATGCTCTGGCCCGGGCGCTCGCCCTGGCCTGGCCCATCAGCCCCTTGCTGGTCCTCAGCCCCGGCGCCTTCGCCAACCACCAGAAAGACGCCGGCGTGGTGACCATCACCGCCGGCAACCCCACCTCGCTGCCCACACAGATCCCGGCCACCATGGAAGGCATCACCGCCCGACAGATCGAAGAGCAGGTCAATGCCACCGACAGCGAGGACGCCCTCAAGTACCTGCCCAGCCTGCTGGTGCGCAAGCGCTATGTGGGCGACTACAACCACGCCATCCTCTCCAGCCGTGCCTCGGGCACGGGCAACAGCGCCCGCTCTGCCGTGTACGCCGACGGCATCCTGCTCTCCAATTACCTGGGCAACGGCGTCAGCGGCCT
>JACCDG010219047.1_pt1 | contig 20987 bp, 19 predicted proteins | sample 7442471 | NCBI WGS metagenome assembly JACCDG01 (sample SAMN15323444, study PRJNA562643) | freshwater metagenome | isolation source: river surface water | place: USA:Blue River Watershed | collected 2017-08-17 | reverse complement strand
AAGAATTACATCTACACAGCAGATCGAGGATCTTGGCGCTCTACCAATCCGTTTGTTGCTCCTCCTGATGCTATTGTCACTCGCAGCTATGTCAATGGACGTACTTTCGTAGCATATGAAGGTATCGGTGCTTACGAATACGACACTGGTGCGGAAACTTTCCTTCCTGTAGCTTTTACTGGCCTTCCTTCTGGCATTCCATCCATCAGTGGAGTAGCAGCCAGCAACAACTACAACCTTTGCTGGAACAACATCACTATTGCATGGAGTAGTCTGGTCAATCCTACTGATTTTACTAGCTCTATCAGCACTGGCGCTGGGTCGGCTATTCCACAAGACGTAAAAGGACCGATCAGAGCCATCGTTCCTATTTCTGGCGGCTTCGTAGCTTATACTACGAAGAACGCAGTAGCTGCTCTGTACACGAACAATGCTCGCGCCCCCTTCGTCTTCAAGGAAATCAGCAACGCTGGTGGTATTGAAGGCCCTGAGCAAGTGTCTATTGACGCAGCTCTGGGCTTCCACTACGCGTACACTACTGCTGGAATGCAGAAGATCACAGTAAACAGCGCAGAATTCGTAGATGCTGGGCTTTCTGACTTCCTTGCTGGAAGAATTCTTGAAACTTTCGACACCTCCACTTTAACATGGACGGTTGAAAGACTCGCCGCGGTCGTCAAGGTAAAAGTAGCGTTCATTTCTGGTCGCTTCTTGGTAATCTCCTACGGAAAACAACAAATTCCACAGGTCTACACTCACGCTCTTGTTCTTGATGTAGCTCTTAATCGGTGGGGAAAGCTGAAAATTACGCATATTGACGCGTTTGCGTATCCCTACCCGAACAGAATTGGCGAAGTAACGATCCCACTGCCGAAACAGTCTGTTGGTTTCCTGTCTACCGACGGGACTATACAGCTTTTGGTGATGGACTATCGTGAACAGCAGGATGAAGGCGTACTTCTTCTTGGAAAGTACCAGATTGTACGTCAGAAAACAGTTACTTTCCAGTACGTCGAGCTTGAAAGCATCAATCCCGCGATGGTGCCTGATGTATACTTGCTTACTTCACTCGACGGGCGTAACAATGAGACTCCTCAAGCTCTTACTGTTATCTACGATGGTGGTAACATTCGGAAGTACGGTGCGCCTCCCCCGAACAGCAATACGCAAGTTGTTCGAAGATCTGGAAAGAATTTTTCACTTCTTGCCGTAGGATCTTTTGAGCTTTCTACCTCCACTTTCACCATCACGAAGGGTGGGAGTCGTTGATGATTAACAACAGCCTGATAAATTCAGGACTTCCACAGCTTCCGGAGGGCGTGCCCAACGAAGCATACAACCACTTCGTTCAGATCTACAATGCCATCCACAAGCTGGAAGCACTTGTATCGCAGTATACTGGTTGTGACGGGCAAGATCCGCTGATCTGGAGCCAAGTAACTGCTGAAGCTTCAGTTCTTTCTGGAAACATGAATCGTTTCTATCTGCAAGCCTTTGAACCTCTTGCCTATGGAAACTGCGTATCTCTTTACAACGATGCTGGCGTAGGAAAGTTCAGGAAAGCGAATGCTACTAATAATACGAAGCCTGCTTTCGGTTTCGTCAACTCTCCTGCTTCCGTAGTTGCAGGAGACTATGTTGAGGTCATTGGTGGAGTAGGACTTCTTCAAAGTGTAGGTGGACTTACGCCGGGAACTCGCTACTTCCTTTCCACTACGGACGGTGTAATTACTAATGGTGCCCCAGTAGCTGCCGGCAACATTGAACAAGTGCTAGGAGTTGCGATCACTGCTAGCAGACTGTTCATCAACATCAGTCCTTTCTGGATTCAGCATTGATTCCTCCCTTGAAGATCTGATCTTTGCACGATAGGATACTACCATGCACATCCACGTCAAACGAATCTGCTCCCGAGAAGATGGAACTTTTGGTGTCATGCTGATCGACAATCTGCCGATCTGCGTAACGCTGGAACTTCCCTGGAAAGACAATCAGCGTCGTATCTCCTGCATTCCTGCGGGAGAGTACGAAACTGTTCGAGTACAATCGCCGCGACTTGGTAATACGTTCATGGTGAAAGATGTCCCCAACAGAAGCGAAATTCTTATTCACGGTGCAGGAACGATTGCTGATCTCCTCGGATGTATTGGAGTCGGAGAGTTCTTCCATGACTATGGTGGATCGCTTGGTGTTGGGATCGCGAATCCCTTTGCGGGTGCAGCTATGGCAGAATTCAGAAAACGGACCGAAGCTGTCAATAGTTTCCATATCACCATCTCGGAGCACTTCTAATGAATGATCTTCTGAAAGCAGTACTCCCGTGGATCGGTACTGCGGTGGCCGGGCCGCTCGGTGGGATGGCTGTCAAATTCTTCGCTGACAAGATTGGTGTTCCTGCTGAGAAAGCGCAGGATATTGAGAGCTGGCTGCGGGGCGCGACCGCCGAAGATCTGCTCAAAGCTCAGATTGCAGATCAAGAATTCCAACTAAAAATGGAAGAACTTGGTTTCAGGAAGATCTACGATCTTGAACAGCTTGCTGTGCAGGATCGCATGAGTGCTCGTGATCGAGAAGTGAAGACTGGAGACAATACCAACAAGGTACTCGCTATCACCTACAGTATTGGCTACTTCGCTCTTCTCGGCTTCGCGTGCTTCAAAGGTTTTCCTGAAGCGAACAAAGAAATTCTGAATGCGCTGCTCGGTATTCTGAGCGCAGCGCAGCTTCAGATCATGAACTACTACTTCGGAAGCAGCAAAAGCAGCAATGACAAAACTGAAGTCATGGTTGCTGCACTGAAAGGAGCGCGATAATGGCTGAGACGAATACTGGCGTAGGCTCTCCTGCTTCTGAAATCAACTGGAGCAGCTCGCTTCCTGCTATCGCTCAACTGCTCATGCCGCTGCTGGGCAAGAGCGGCACGACCACCGCTTCCACTAGCGAACGATCCACAAGCTCTGCTAACATTGATCCTCTTGTTGCGCTCCTTGCACAGATGCAAGGACAGACGCCGCAAGCACTGGAAGCACTTGTTGGTCAGCTCTTTGCACAAGGCGCTGCAAAAGTACCAGAATTGACTGCGCAGTTTGCAAATGCTACCGGCACTCGTCCTAGCAACAATACAATGCTGGCGCAGTCGTTGTCTGGGTTGAACAGCAACCTCGCTCAGACGATTGCACAGTATGCAGTTCAGCAACAGAATGCCAATAACCAGATTGCTGCTACTGCTGGTGGAAAAATTGCGGACGCGACGAAGAGCACTGCTACAGATACTAACAAATCTGTGACGGAGAACGCTGGTGTCAATCTGAAGAACAATCCTGCTCTTTCGATGGGGCTTCCTCTGAGCTTGCTTGGAGGTTTCCTGCTCAACAAGTATGGAAAAAGCCAGAGTGCAGGTACGCCTGGCAGTGGTCCCGCTGGGGCTTCAGGAGTTTCTTCTACTTCGGGCGGCGAGACTCCAGATCTTGGGCTCTTCAACAATCCTCCGCTGTCTGCTCCTTCTTTTTCTGGTACTTTTGATCCGTCGCTGTCTGGATTCGCTACGCAATCTGCTTCTGGAGCACAAAGTTTTCCAATCTCTGGAGCGCCTGACATTCAAGCAATGCCTCTGATCACAGACACTCCGACTTTTAGTGGGACTTTCGATCCTACTCTGCCTTCTGCACTTCCTTCGGTTAGCTTTTCTGGTGCGTTTGATCCTACGCTTCCTGCTGCTACAGGCTTCGACTCCTCCGCGTATTTTAGCGGATCTTTTGATCCATCTCTGGGAGCAGGACTTGATTTTGCTTCTCCTTTCTTTCTTCCCGAAGCTGATCTTACCGATTTTCTGGGTTTTGCTTCAGGTGGCAGTACTGTTCGCAACAAGAATCAGATTGACCGGGGGTCGGTAACTCCTGCGTCCGCTGTGAATATCTTTCCTGCGCAGGTAGCAGCTCAAATGCCTGCATCTGCTGCTCCTGCTGCACAAACGCAGGCAGTCACTGAAGCTGCGTCTCCTGCTGCTAGAACTGTTGTTCCTGGAGCTGCTACTTCTTTTGCTGGATCTCCTTCTGGTGCAGGTGCTGATGGAATTGACCAACTTCTGGAGGCTGGTTCGCAAGCTTTTGCGTCCAAAGCTATCGGCAGTGGTCTTGTTAGTGGCTTTGGACTAGAATCCCCAGCCCTCTCCGGGATGATTGGATTCGATCCAACCAGTATGCTTGTCAGTTTTGCAGTTTCGCAAGTGCTCAAAGGTTTGTTCAAAGAAAACGGCCCGAAGCCACAGGAGTTCTACGTTCAGCCTAGCGGTACGGGCATCCATCTTGGACAAGACAACTACTTGCAAGGTGTCGATAGCTTCTACGGAGAGGCTGAGAACTACTTGAACAACAGTGGTATCTACGACACTGCTGGACTTCAGCAACTTTCCGGGCACAGGCAGATCTACAACAGTCCTTCTGGTACTTTCGCAGGACTGTTCAGAGACGCAGAACCGTTCCGAACTGGCAATTTCGACAACGCTTGGTTCCAAGGGTTCTCTGACAGGCTTGCGCAAGCTACGCAAACTGGAGCCTATGCTCCTGCTCCTGTAGTGCAGGATATTGCGTTTGCATCAGGTGGTGTTGTGAAGTCTGGTTCTGGCCCTACTGCTGATGACAACATGATCAAAGTATCAAAGGGAGAGTACATCCTTCCTGCTGATGTAGTGGACTACATTGGCATTGACACTCTTGACAACTTCGTTTCCACTCTGCACACTCCTGTTAATGGAGGTACGAAGTGAGCACTGATGTTCCGTACAGCGATGTAGCCAACTACATCATTGGTCGCGCCGGCGATTTCAAGGTAGATCCTCAGACTGCACTTGCGTTTCTCTACGCGGAGAACGTAGGCCCTAATGGAGAGCTTCCTGTAAAACTTGCTACTACTACCAAATCACCGAAAGGTGCTCTTGGCCCTATGCAAGTGATGCCTCAAACGCATGAAGGACTAGTAAGAACAAACTTCCTTCCCAAGAATTCTCGTTTGGAAGGAGGTTCTTGGCAAGAGCAGACTGACGCAGGTCTTGCTGCAATTGCTGAAATGCAGCTTCGCGCCGGCACAGACCCTGCTACTCTTGCGGCTCACTACAATGGTGGCACTATGGGGCTTACGCTAGCGAAAGCTGGCAAGTTCGATATGCTGACGCCAGAAACTCAAAGGTACTTGAAGAATGTATCTACCTACTTGGGACAAGGACAGCAAGCTGGCTCTTCCACTGGGCCTGCTACACTTGCTTCTCAAGGAGACGTTCGTAGGTCTGAAACTGGAGTAGGAGCTCCTAACATCCCTGCCGGTCCCGCTGCTTCAGTTCAAGCACGATCCGGGGCTGATGCTATTGCCAGTCTTATGGATAACTACAAGCTTGTGTTTGGTTCTCTTGTTGAGAACATTGTCAAGTCTCGTGAAGATCAGGCTGCGGCTGGGCAGGTTGCTGCTACCGAAATTCGCAACGCAGGCACTGCTGCTGCGGCTCAAGCTGGTGCTGATGGTGCAGTTGTGGCTGCTGCTACAGAAATGCGCGGGCGCATCCTCGATCTCTTCAATCTGAACACGAGGAATCAAGACAATCTGATCTCCCAGAGTTTAGCTGAACAGCTTGCTTTGCAGGCGAAGCGAAAGCCGCTCGCAAAGGAGATTGATGATCGCATGGGAGTAGGTTTCTTTGATGATCCTCTCCAATGGCTCGTGAATCAGACTGTCCTTCCTGGACTTGTTCAGCAGCACAATGCGCTTGCACGGAAAGAGAATGAGACTTTCCGTACTATGACTACCGCGCAGGGTGCAGCCAATGTTCAGGAGCACATCGACATTGCTGCTGACGTAGATACGCTTGCCAAGCAGACTGCTGCTATTCAGAAATCGAAGCTGGCGCAAGCGCAGGCGGAAGCTGCGAAAGTTGATGTGCAAACTGCTGCTACCAGGGCGCAAGCAGCGTTGCAGATTGGGCATCTTTTTGCTCAAGAAGCCAGTCTAGAAGCAGTCAATCTCCAAAGATCTGCTGCACTTCAAGTGCAAGCTGAGCGGAACGCTGCGACGGAAGCGCAACGTAGAGAGGTTGCTGCTGCTGAAGCCAAGCTGAAGAACATTGGTGATTCCATTGGAGCGACTGGCGTCAGTCTCCAGAGTCTCAAAGGGCGCGGCCAGAAAGCTGTTGACGCATGGCAGAAGCGTGCGAACACTGGGCGCATTGGAGATTCTCTGGAAGAATCTGTTACATTCATCCGAGAGTACGGCAACCTTGATGTGATGGCATCTACTGGAAAAGCTGAACAGGCCAAATTTATCAGGGACACTATCACGAAAGCTGGTGCTACTCGTGATCTTGAACTTGGTAGCTGGGCTACTCAGCGGCCCGGACAGAAGCAGCCGGGAAGAGAAGAGTGGTTCTCCAATGTGCTTGAGCGCACGCAACGTTCTTGGGATCAGGCTCGTGCAGTAGATATGGGGCTTGCTGATAAGGACAATCCATACATTGTCAACCACTCTACAATGGCAAAGAATTTCAAAGGAGACCCAAACAACATTGTCTACCAGATGGTGCGTGGTGCTCTTGAGCAAGGCATCACTGTTGACGACAAGAAAGTGTTCGGTGCAGTTGAAGACGCAGTGAAAGCTGGAACGCTCGATCAGCGCGCGGCTGCTGCTCAGCTTTCTGAGTACTATCGCTACGGCGTGCAAAGAAACAATGCTGCACTCGGTTTCGAACTTCTCGGAATGGAGAAGCAATCTAACTATGTGCTCCGTCCCAAAGATGCAGAAATTGGAGTAGATCTTACCAATCAAGTTGCTCTTGAAAACTTCCTGACTGGCAAGAAAGCTTCTAGTGATGTGCTGAAGTACTTCGGTGTGATGGGGCCGGGGCCGGCTGCTATCGTACTTGGCACTGAACTCTACAACAAGAAGTTCAAAGGTTCCGACAAGAATCAGAAACTCAAACTTCCGAGTGCTGGAAACAGTAGCAGTGGATCTGTTTCTGCTCCAGAAGTTTCTCCTGAACTTGGAGTCGCACCGTGAGTGACTACGCTGAGCTGAATCCTGCTTTCATTGCTGCTGATACTGTCAATATGCAGGCTGGCAGCGACGTCTCATTTATTTCGAGGGCTGAACGCTTTGCTGGTTCCGCACTTGCGAGCGGCGTACTCAGCGTCTACAACACTGCTGCCAATTACATTGGCGCTGAGAAGGTGGATGTTGCTCAGTGGATCTCTGAGATTGATGAGGACATGGGCGCGTACTACCGCAGGAACCGTGAATCTGCTGACATTGCTGGTTTTGTTGCTACCAGCTTTGTGCCAGGAGGTCTGGCGCTGAAGGGTGTGCAACTAGCGAAATCTGGTACTGCTCTTGGTGCGTTTGGACGCGCCCTCGGATACGCTGAAACTAGGCAATCCTACTACGTCAAGCAAGGACTGGAAGAGCTTGGTCGCTCTGGTGGCACTGTCTTCAATGCCATCAATGCCAATAAGCTCAAGGCGATGGTTTGGGGTATGGCAGACAATGCAATCTCCGTGGCAGCGATGGAAACGGCGGTCGCGGCCACCATGAAGCAATCTCCACTCCTAGAGAAAGATAGCTACGCAGACATTGGTCTGCATACTATTGGTACCTCGATTGTATTTGGTGCCATTGGTGGGGGTCTTGGCAGCATCGGTGTTAACGCTATTTTCAAGACCGCTACCAAAGACATCTCCAAAGCAATGAACGAGTACACGGCTATTACTCGTTTTAAGGGGGACATTACTGAAGGAGATCAGGCGTTCGGTATTCTTGCCTCCAGCCTTAAACTTCCGCAGCTTGGAAAGAACCTGGAGTTCGAGTACAAGCTGAACGGTCTTGCTGAGAAGATCACTCTTCCTACTGCTCAGCAGTTTGAAGCTGCTGCTACGGCAGCCGAGCGCAGCGCGCGCCTCGAAGTAGAAACGCTGATGACCAAGATGGCTGATGGAGACGTAGCTCTCGGTCAAGCATTTTCTGGCAGGCTCTTCCGCATCATTGATGAAGGAAAGTTTGCAGGCAAGAGCATTGATGAAATCACGGAAGAGCTTGGCGATCACCTGATGAACATGGGAAAGCTTCGGCGTATCACTGCTGATGCTCCTACTGCTGACCAGAACATCTTCTATGTTGGACAGAAGCTGAAAGACAAGTCTGGTATCGTTACTCCTAGTGATATATTTGCTAGGATGATTAGTCGCGCCCCGACTGACAATACTCTTCCGTCTGCGTACAAACTTCGTGGCAAAGTTGAAGATGTGAAGATCGGCATCATTAGTGACGAAGCTGCTCCTGCTGGCTCGAAGTTCACTCGCTACGCTACTACTGGAGATGCATTTGCTGATGGAATGGACGCTGTCCTCATCGGTGATGGTCTTCGTTTCCAGATCAACCACAAGAGCAAGCAGTTCATTCGTGCTGACGACACAGTGACCAGCGCGACCAGCTTCTTCAACACTAGGACTGGTGCGTGGAGTTCCAACGCATTTCCTACTGTTGCAGACTTGGCTTCACATACTCGTCCGCTTTCCGTAGTTGGCGATAGGCTTGAGCTTATTGCTGGCAATCTTCCTGCTATGCGCATGAAGCTGCTTGATGACTTCGTGCTGGATCAGATGGACACCATCCAAGCATCTGCTCGCTACGCTTGGTTGGCTGCAAAGAACAATGATGGTGCTTTTGCTTTTGCTGCACTTCCGCAGAAGATTGCTGGCACCGACCTTCCGATGCTGGATAGGATTCTTACGGAAGGCGCAAACAAGTTTCCTGACCTGCGCCTCGCCTACGCAGATGGCACGGAAAGGTTCGTAAAGAATATCGTAGACTTTCCGCGTTTTGTCATGGAAAGCAAGGTGTCTGTGCTCCAAGAGTATCTAGCGCGGACTCCTGGCGGTGAGGACATTACGTCTCTTGCAGTAAAACTCAACGCAGAGCCGTGGTGGGTACAGAAGGTCATTGAACGAAATTTCCAAGCAGCAGATGATCTTCTGCAAGGATCCTCTATTGCTCTTGAAGAAAGTCTCCGTCCGCAGAATCTGCGAGTGGCTTGGGACTACGGCGCTGCTATTCGTGCTAGCGTTTCCAACCTCACAGGTCAGCAGAAGCTCGCAGAGATGGCGAAGTTGATGAAGAGCAGCGACACACTTCATCAGCAGAGTCTCTACAACAGCGACATGATGATGCCGCTGTCTGCAAACAACACTGTGTTTGGACAGCTTGGATTCAACTATCGTGTGAAGGTTGCACAGGATCAGATGGAAGCAGCGTTTGCTGCGGTGATGGGGCCTGAGAACGCTGCCAAATTTCTGGAACTTTCTCCTGATGTGGCGCGGGGCGTCGCAGATCAGATGGGTGCAGGCGCTGGATTCCTGAAATTCTCCAATGCAGACTACGGAGATCCTCTTCGTCTCTGGTCGCAATACACTGGTCAGCAGGTAAACATCATCGCCAAAGATGCGGCGAATGCTACACTTGAAACGCTGCGTCCTGCTACAATCAAGATCCTTGACGATCAGAGAGCTGCTGCTGAGCTTGGAGTTCTTACGAACGTTCTGCGTAGAAGCTCCGATCGCTACTACATCAATCCTACGAACCCCAAGCAGCTTGTACTGAAAGAGGCGCTTGGAGAGAACGGCATGATTGATGCAATGAAAGCCGCAACTCTTCAAGGCCAGAACAAGCAAGTGATTCTGGATATTGAGAGTGATGCAGTAGCTGAGTTCATCGGTCTTAGTACTGCTGCAAATGCTCAGCGCATTGACAGGCAGAAAGTACTGATGACTGCGAAGGGCTTCAACTACAACTACGATCCGCGTTCTGTCTACATTCCTCCTGTGGACACTGGACGCTATCCCTTCTTTGCTTTCGTGCGACAGAAGCCTGGCTTCCTCGGAGGCAGCAGCGAAGTTAGCATGATCACTGCAAAGAATGCTGCTGAACTTAAGACGCTTAGCAGCAAGATTCCTGAAGATTACGAGGTCATCTTCAAGGACAACGTAGATGCGTTCAAGAAAGCAAAAGGAGAGTACGACTACGCGCTTAGCATCAAAGAGCCGACGGTGGATTCTACTCTCCAACGTCGAGGGGTCTTGGGTGATTACTTCCCAGAAGTGCGTGCAGAAAACGTACTGCAAGACTGGCTCAACTGGCACCAAAGTCAAGAAGTAGGATTGGTGCGAAAAGCTGTAGAGACTCGCTACTCTCAAGTTTTCGCTGAACTCCGTGCGATGGGAGAACAGTTCTCTGAGGTGGCAACTTCCAAGTTTTCCGGCGCGCTCAAACTCTTCAAATCTCAAGCTGACAACCCGTATGAAAACTACCTCAAGACGGCGCTTGACATCTCGAAACGCAGCGAGTACACCTTGCTGCACGAAGCTAATGAGTTTGTCGAAAGCTTGGGAAAAACAGCATATCGAACTTTCGCAGATCAGTTCGAGCTTGCAAAGAAAGGAACAGTTTCGTGGCAAGAAGCAAACCGGCTAAGCGAGAAATTTGGAATTGCTGGCCCGTATCGCGCCGACACGCTTGAAGCGTTCTACACTGCGAACAATCCTGCTGATAGGAGCCTCATCAAAGACTTCGTCTCCAAAGCCAACATGATGCTGGTGAACTTCAACCTGCGTCTTGACTTCATGAACAGTCTCGTCAACATCATCTCTACTCCGATCCTGCTCGGTACTGAGATGCGAAGCATCAAGAGCCTCGTCGCTAGTGATAGTGTGCTGGCTGGCAAGCTAGCAGAACTTCGTAGCATCCCGGTGCCAGGAACCGGCGGGGCGCAGCGCGTACCTTCCACTACTGGACTGATTGCAGAAAGCATCAAAGATTTCTTTGGGCCTGAGAAAACTGCTCTCATCGCCAAGTACAAAAGTATTGGTGCTATCAAAGACGTTGCATCTCAGTACCACGAGATGATGGATATGATGGCTATCGAGCCGCTCAAAGGAATGACGAAAGTCAAAGGCTTCATGGAATCTGGCATTGAGAAAGGCGCAAAGTTTACTGCTAGCGAGTTCGCAGAAACTTTCACTCGCTTCGTCTCTGCCAACGTCATGAAGAAGATGACTGATCCGATCGTCTCTGCTGGGAAGATGACTGTAGCAGAGCAGGATGCCTACATCTCTGTGTTCGTCAACCGAGTGCAAGGTAACTACCTTTCCTCGCAAAGACCTATTGCATTCCAAGGTGTGCTTGGATCTGCTGTGTCGCTCTTCCAGACCTACCAGTTCAACCTTCTTCAGCAGCTTTTCCGTCACGTTGAGAATCGTGATGCTGCTGCTCTTGGAACTCTGGTTGGACTCCAGTCTGGACTCTACGGACTGAACGGAATTCCTTTCTTTGAGGCTACGAACAGCTTCTTGCTTGGAAGTAGCAGACTCTCTCCTGAGCACAAGGACCTCTATAGCTCGGCTCCAAAAGTTGCTGGGCAGGAGCTTGGAAATTGGATGCTCTACGGTACCGCTTCTGCTTTTCCTCTCTTCAGCAGCAAAGCTCCTGCGCTCTATACGCGAGGTGACGTCAATCCTCGCCATATTTCCATCATCCCAATCAGCCCGCTGGACGTTCCCGCAGTTGATGGCAGCATTCGCATAGTTAGCAACCTGCTCAATATGGGCAAGACGATGGCGAATGGTGGTGCTATGACTTCCGCACTTCTGGAGGGCTTGGAGCACAACGGAATTAGCAGGCCGCTGGCCGGGTTCGCACAGGTTGTGCAGGGCTACAGTACTACCAGCAAAGGTAGCCTGATCTCAGCCAACAATGACTTCTTCTCCGTCGCTACTCTTTCTAGGGTAGCTGGTTCTAAACCTATGGATGAGAGCCTTGCGTTGAATGCAATGTTCCGACTCAACGCATACAAGGCACAGGATCAAGCGAAGATTGAAGCTATTGGTGAAGCTGTGAAAACCAAACTTCGTTCCAATCAGACGCTTAGTACTGAAGAGTTGCAGGATTTTCAACTGAAGGTTGCCAAAGCAGGAATGCGTCCTGAACAGTACGCAGAGGCTTTGCAACGCTGGAGCAAGAACGCTAATGCTAGCGTAGTGAATGACCTTGCCAGTAAGAACAAAACTAGCTACAGTCAAAGGCTCCAGGAAATCATGGGAGCAGAGCGCCTGAGAGATTTCAGGAACTCTGCACCTGTCTCACCGCTTGGAGCTACTGAACTCCAGCCTGCTTCTGCTGCTCCTCAAGCGCAGCCGCAGCCTGCTTCGATGCAGCCCTCGCTTGCTCCAGCACAGCTTGAGGCGGCGGAAAGTTGATTGGTTGTTTGTTGTTCTCAGCGGCAGTGTGCAGCATGATCGACTGGAACATGTTGTCGTAGGGAATCCCAAACGCAGCGCAAGCTGCCATCGCAGCGAACGCGGTGCCCACCATCGCGCAAGCAAGCTCCGTCATTCTCAGGTTGTCTTGCTGGATGCTTTCTTCCGTCATTCCTTCCAGCGACTTCTGCGTGAGCGTCAGAGCTTCCACGAACTCAGCTTGAATCCGCTCCACGATTTCTTTTGGAACAGGCTTGCTGAGAACCCCCATGTATTCATTTGTTTCCACGATCATCTGTCGCACCATGTCGAACTGCGTTAAGTATGAAACTCGACCGGACGGCGCGACTTGCATTCGTGGAATCTGTTGAACTTGGCTCATTGCGTAAACTCCTTAAGTAGTTTGAAATCGACGAACAACAACTTTCTATCAAGCGGTTTCTGTTTAGGAAGAAATCCCTGACCAGCTACCGTTTGAACCTTGTCTGCATTCAACAAATTTCCGATGAGTGCAGAAAGATCTGCAAGCTTGTCAAGATCCTGAGATACAACTTTCCATAGATCTTGAAGTTTTAGAGGCTTCTTCGTTTCGTAGAGTGCAGCCATCACCTTGTTTGCTGCCTCTGAGTTTCTGCTCTTTCCAAACTCTCCCAACGCTTTTGGCATGAAGCTTTCAGCGTATGCAAGAAGCGTGGAAGCGAGCAGTACATCTTCACTATCTATCGTAGCGGATACTCGCGCCGCCGCGCAGATGATAGATAGTTTCATTAGATGCGTGAATCTTCTGGTACTGTAGTGCTTGAAACGCTGATCTTCAAGATCCTGCCACGTCTTGTAGATCATATCGAACATCCGGTAAGCTTCTGGCGTGTAGGCTAGCGCGCCCACCAGCTTCGCTTTCACTTTCGCAAGCGTTTCCACCATGCTGGCAAGAACCTTTGGATCGGGAGCAGCAGGAAACGTAATGCGGCGTCCACTAGGATCAGAATAGATAAGAATAAGCCTAGACAAGAAGCCTTGACCGATTGCTTCAGGTGGAAAGCAGAGCTGAAATCCTGCGTGCGTATTGCCACCCAGTATAGATATTGTTGGCTGAAAGATTTGTATAGACTTTGAATTCTTGAGACGGTAGCGATAGAAACTGTCCTCAGAGTCCCAATCCCAGAGTGCTCCGAGTAGAGAGAGGAACTCCACGTTGCCATTCCCGATGAACTCGTTGAACTCATCGGCAACGATGAAGGTTTCTCTGGGAGTTGCTCCTGCCGTATCTGCTCCGGCTCCGAAGAGATTTTCAAAGACAAGATTTTTCCCAGAGTCCACATCGCTTCCTCCATCTCCTTCAAGATCAAGGATGAACTTTTCTTTGGTTGTCTTTTCAGCAGAGAAACTAGAGTACCCTGCCGACTCAAGGAGCTTTCTAGCTTGCTTTACTGCGGTGCTCTTTCTAGTTCCAGGATTGCCTACCAGCATGATGTACATATTGGGAAAGACGCGAGAGCTACCAAACGGTAGCCAGCACTGTCTCCCAAGAAAAGCACCTAAGCACCCTATCAAGCTCCACCTATGGAAGATGAGCGGAACTTCCGTCTCTTTCCTGTAGGTAAAGTAGGTGTCAAAGAGATTCACACCAGCTTTCTATCTCGGGCAATCCATCCGGGGATGACGATAACGTCACCACCTACGTTATTGGAAGCAACAAGATTGATGATCTTGCTCTTCGGAAGCCAGTGCTCTCCAAGCAGCACTCCATCAGCGTCTTCAAACTCGAAGAGCACAGCTTTCTCACTTTCTCTACGAATGGTTCCCAGGAAAGTGAACGTTTCTTCTTCCTTTTTCTTTTGTTCCATCACAGTTCGCTCCATCGTTGTTTGCCTGCTTTCATGCCAATGGGAATGACAATAGTCCTAGTCTTTCCATCAGCACCTTTTACTTCTACTGGGTAGGTCATCATTTTCTTTACTTCTTCGACAACCCAAGCTTGATCTTGTTTGTACTGGAAAGGAATGCTGTCGTGGATTTGAGCTTTCAGCCGCAAGACGCCATTGAAGTCACCATAGATCTGTCGGTGCCAGATTGCATAGAAGCACCTATTAATGATACCAACAGAAAGGTTCTGCGGCCCATGAGCAATCGCACTGTTCTTGTGATGCCTATTCCCTTTTACATCTCCAAAGAAATGGCGCGTCCATCCAAGAGGAGAAACTAGCTTTCGAGTAGTTTCAATCGTCAGCATGATGTGCGCATACCAATCCTTTTTAACTTTGCTATAGGTGTTCCCGTACCGTTGAAGCAAAGATGCACACACTTGCTTTAGAGAGAAGGAAGCAGGAAACTTGAGCAGCAGCTTCGCTTTGGAGACGTGCTTCGGTCCCATCGTAGACAGCATGACATTTTCAGTCATGTTGTAGTTCGCACCGTGGTTGGTGCGCTTGCTCAGATCCCTGATTTCTTTGCCCTTCTTGTCTCGAACTTCTCCCAACTCTTCGTTCCAGATTTCTGTGTACGGAATTCCAAAGAACTCTTGAACGTTCCATGAGTGATAGTCTTTACCACTCTCCACAAGAGCGATACCTTTCTCTTCTCCGGCGAGGTAAAATACACAACGAGCTTCTGCTTGCGAGCAGTCGGGCTCGGCCAGCAACCAACTACTGTCAGCGACCAAGAACTGTTTAACTGCATCACCTCGGGGTATATTCTGTATCTGAAAGCCCACCCAAAAAGAGCTCTCACTAGATGCGAGACGGCCCGAATCTGTACCTGCTGGGTTAAGACGGTAGAATAGTCTCCAGTTCCAGAACTTACTGGCGTCAATGTAAGCCGATAGGAGTTTAGCTTCTGTTTTGTACTCAAGGATGTCTCCCAGAACTCTCGCGTTTAGCGGGTGGCGAAACTGTGCCACCATTGTGTTTGCTTTGTCGGTACTCTTCAAGTCTCCACAGCCTAGAACTTTGAAGAGCAGCTTCATTTGCTGCGGGCTTCGTGGGTTGAAGAATTTGTTTCGCACGCTTGTCTGAATCTTTACAAGCTGCGCTGCTGCGAATGATTCCTTCTCCTTTGCTACCTGCTCGAAGCGCTCCTTGTCTACCTTCCAACCTTCAAGCTCGCAAGTGACCGCAGGGTAGACTAGAGGAAATTCTTCAAGATAGTTGCGCTGCGCCCAATCGGGAAGCTCATCCAAAAGACTAAGCAGAGAATTGAGAGTTGCCCAGCCATCCATAGCGTTGTAGCGATAGTAATCTTGAAGATTTCCAGACTTTCCGTCGTCTTTCCAATACCGAATATTGAGTAGCGAATATGCAGCCACAAAGTCCAGACGCTTAGGAAACTCACTATAGTAAGAATGCATAAGGTTAAGAGTATCCCAATACCAAGCGCGAAGAAAGATGCGGAAGCGCATAAGGTATACAACATCGTAAGTTCCTCCTTGAAGGACTTTTGGAGCAGGTAGGTCAGCGAACTTCCTGATCCAGGCCAGCATGAAAGCGTCGGTGAATGGAATGACAATGCTCATGGTTCGATGATCTTTCGGGAACCATGCAGTAAAGCTGATGCAATTGAAAGTCTTGTGCGTATTGGGAATTGGCGTCTCAATATCAACAGCAATAAGACGAGCCTCCTGAAATTTCTCGTACCAATGTTCGAGCCGGGCCGGATCGTCTGCTAGTTCCCACTCGAAAGCCGTCTGTTTGTACCATTCGGCTGGCGCGATCAGCTTCTTCAAGAACCTGTCAGCAATGAACGCACCGTATGTAACAGTCATGATGTGCTCAGGAGGATTGAGTACAACAGCAGGAAGTCCTTTGATCTTGAAAGTAGACCCTTGATAGTCGTCAAGTGTCAGCTTCTTCCTAGTTGCAGGAGGAAGGAAGTCAGGAAGAGCGTTGAGTGCTTTCTCTAGCAGGTCGGCATTGCAAACAACAATGCCTTCGATACCTACTCGCTTACACTTTAGTTCTAATTCTGAGAGCGTCGTAGGACACTCCATCAGAACAGAAACTTTGTGACCAATGAGAACAGAAAGCCTGCTGAAACGAGGCAGGTAGCTTTGCTGATCTGGAGTAGTGACGAGAAGAAGATGCATGGAATCAAAGTGGAGGAAGTTACGGCTCCCTCCAGTTTCCTGCTTACGCCAGTTCCACGTTCACGACGTTGGCGTAGAACTTCTCCTTATCGTTCTTGTCTTTCCGATGCTTGATCGTGGCGAAGATCGTCACGTTCTGCACCTTCTCGACGACAGCAGGAACCTTGAGACCAGCCAGCGAAAGACCTTCCACCAGCGGTTTCATCAGCTCCTTGAACGCACCCTGACCGAACTCGTTAGCAAGCTGGAACAGCGTGCTGAACTTCGTTCCCGGCGCGCACGGAGCAGCAGCAGGATCACCAAGCTCCATCGTTTCTTGCACCTCGAAGGAAGCCTCGATGCACTGCTTGTCGTTCACTTCCTTGAAGGCCAGCGACAGGTTCAGCTTGTAGTGACCGACCGGAGGAACTTCAAAAGCAGGAAGATCCTTGAGGTCGTCAAGGCTCATGTCCATCAGGTCGTCGATATTGACGGGATCGCTCATTGTATTTCTCCTAGCTAGATTGGATTGATTGATTTTTGTTGCTTGCTTTCTTGGATTTATGTGATGCAGGATCTTATCTCGGTTTACCTCCTTCCAAGCGTTCACGAACAAGGCGAACATATCCTTCAATGTCAACCCAAGAATCAACGTAGTCTGGATTGCCATTGAGGATGCGTGCGATTTTGTGCATCACCATGTCAATGGCTTCTTTCTGATCTGGCATCATGCGTTCCCATGAACTGGAACTGCGTGCAGTATCTTTTAGAACCTGAGCCAGAGTTGCGTGGTCGATGAACCGTCCATAATTACTACCACGCATATTGAGGATGTCAGAAACAGTATCAGTTTTCGCTTCTTCGGTCACTTCTTTTCTCCTTCTTTTCTGCGGAACAGGTTGAGGACACTGGCATTGTCGTCCTTCTCAATCTCAACTGCTTGCCTGCTGCCAGTGATGACTCGTCCATCGTACACTGTGGATGAGAAAGCTTTATGCTTCTTGTTCACAATGTCGAGATAGACAACACTATCGAAGTAGCGAGCGAAGTTGCGGGAGAAGTTTCGCGTTCCAGCAGCAGGAGTAAGAAGCTCTTTTCCACCTTCTGTCTCTACCAGATTCTCATGACTGATAGCTACGCAGTTGAAGTTGGCAGCTTGCATAGCTCCGAAGATCCTATCCAGCATGAAGCCTTGTGCTCGATAGTCATGGAACGTAGCTTTGTACTCCCAGTTGTCTTTGAGCAACTCTGCTTTGATGACTGCATTGAGAGCAGAGAGCGACAGTTGCGTCACCGAGTCAATGACAAGCACATCTTTATCCGTGAACTTGTCAAGGCAGACAGTAGTGAAGCTGTCTGTTTGCGTAGTATCCTTGCTGCAAACTACGCAAGCAACCTTTCCATGCTTCCAGCAGATCCTGCACTCCGCACCTTTGATTACCTTGAGCAGAGTTTCGATTGCCATAGGTACAAGTTGCGTATCAGGAATCCTGATTACGTCAATGTTCTGGCGGAACTGCACAGGAAGCAGGTCAGGATTCAGCAGCGTTTTGACTCCATCTTCCAAATCGACCCAGTGTAATTTGTATTCCTGCGCGAGCTTTCCTACGAACGCCGTCTTTCCCACCTTTGCTCGCCCGTAGATCAGGCACTTGTGACTTTCCTTTTGCTTGTACTGGTTCAGATCCATTGTCTTTTTCCTTGGGACGGTAGTTGAAGCTGCGATGGCAGCAGTTGCACTTGGAGATAGTCACAGGAGTAGAGCAGACTTTCACCATGTACAGATCTGCTGGAATTCTGTTTCTCTGTTCAAGGCAGGAGTTGCAAAGGATGAACGGATCTCCTACGTCCGCTCCATCTGCCTTGTCTCGATAGCGGTAGAAGTACCGCTCAAGCACAGGTCGTTGCATTTTTCAGCTCCGTGAGAGTGAAGATGAAATCGGTGGGTTCTGGGAGGGGATCGTCACCAAGTTTGAATCTCCTAAAAGTCCCAGTATTGTAGCTCCGCATATCACAGAGCCCATAGTGGGGGCATCTACGATTGAACTTCCAGCACCCGTCTCCATTTTTCGGAAATAGATGTACGGACTCATACGCTTGGATGATGCTGTGATCGAGCAGAATGGATTGTAGCCAGTCAGCGCGGTGAGCTTTGTCTTTGGTGAAAAGAAGGGGGACAAACTCTCTATTTGTGCTTGAGTATACGACGTAAAGAACCTCGTAAACTCCTGAATATCCACTATCTCCAGCAATCTTGTCAAGTACGAGGGAGTAAGAAAGAGCTTGATCCGAGTTTCCATACTGAGCCTCATCTATGACTTTCGATGCAGTGGTCTTGAGTTCGAGCACCATGAACTTGCCTGTAGCTTTGTTCTGTAGCACTACGTCTACGTGGCCTACATGGTAGCCACCATTTTCAAGATCAATTAGGAAGGTGATCTCCGAGGCGGCGCGACCATTCAGCACCGCTACTTCCCAATCTTTTCCGAAGGAGGAATCCCACCAAGCAATGAATTTGAGAACTGCTAGGTGAGCGAAGACAGCACTCTTTTTCTTCTTCTCATGGTCGAGATTCAAGTCTATGTTCCAAGCTAGGAAGGCTGCAAACAGGGCAGCATTCCGATTGCCTGAAACTATGTACGCTTGAATTCCTGCACCTACCGAGTGCCCGAACGCAAAGTCTACGTTTCCATTCTCGAAACTGGAAGCAAGTCCAGTCTCGGAACGAATCATCTTTGTAAACTTCCACGAACGAGCGCAATCGTGAAGGATGTTTAGAGAGCTGTGCGAAGTGAAGTTGATGAAGCGATAGATCTCGCTGTAGTTCTTCTTCGAGGTTTTCGCTGCTTGGTCTATGCCTGCACCGTAGGTGCCTGCTCCTGCTGGAGCATCTAGAGTAGACTCTAGGAATTCGTCAGCAGTAGGCATGGATCTAAAGATCGTCCGCAGAGATGCCGCGAAGAGCCGAAGTCTTCGCAGGAGCACTTCCTACCTGAACAATCTGCACCTTCGGAGGATTGAATACCCACCACTTTCCCTCTCTGCCACAGAAGTTATCAGCGTCACCAGAAAACGTCCTGTGATCCTTGCAGAATTCTATCTTGTACTGCTTGCCGCCAGTTACCATGTTCAGACCAAGATAGTTTTGCGGCGCGAAGCAGCGAAAGTTCTCCCATCCACCGATCGGGCTGGTAGCAATGTGCTTGCAAGTAACACAGAGCTTTGGAGACTCGTTAGTTTCAGAGGTCATCGGCGGTGATCTTCTTCAGTGCAGCAGCAGAGCTTTTGCCCTTGCTAGCTTTGGTTTCTTCAGCAAGCACAATGCCAAGTTTCTGACTCTGTGCTGCGATGATTGTTCCGATCTGCTCTTCTGTGAGCAGGTGCGAAAGCTCTTCGTACTGAATGAGAGCTTTGTGAATGGAGCGCAGATGCTCAGGCATCTTAGGATCTTTGTCTACCAGAGCTTGCTCAAGAGCAGCAATCTTTGGCAGCAGTGTAGAAAGCTGGTCGGTCATGTTGACTCCTTCGCTTCGCGGATGGCGGCTTCCTTCACAACTGCGTTAGCAAGAATGGTGACGGCTTTAAACGCAGCGATGAAGCCGGAAGAATCTGTGCGTAGTCGCGACACTTTTTTAGCAACAACCTGTGCCCGAGCAAGCTTCGCTGTGAGGTCGGCGTTCTCGGCTTCTAATTCAGCTTTCAAGTAATAAACAATATTTCGCAGCCTTCTAGCACGATCTTTTTCGTACTCTGAATTTGGGTGGTACCTATCCCGTGGGCGGAAATCCATCCTATCAAGGACTGCACTTACATACGAGTCGAGACGATCGGGGAATGTTTCCTTTTCGTCATTCATTGCGGGCTTCCCGTTTTTTCGATGTCGGCGATGGCGTTGGCCGCGACGGTGCGAGCGAAAGTGCAAAACGCTTCTGGCGGAAGGTTGCTGTCAGCAATACGCTTGAATTCTTGCAGCAGCGTCATTTCTTGATTAACGGCTGCGGAGCGTTCAATTTCGATGGAGGACGATAAAGTTGCAATGGTCTCTTCATCCATCTTGCATTTTTCCTGCGCAACCCAAAGGTGATAGCGCATTTCTTCCAGCACTGATTTTGCAAATTTCCTCAATATTTGAGTTTGCAATTCCGCAGTGGATTTTATAAGGCACTCTACTTGCTGCGCTGTAACGTCGCTTGCTGGATAAGATTCTGTTTCGTTCATTTATTCATCTCCCGAAGAACGCTTCCGCCAAGGCCGCGCTTCTTCAGAAATTCAACCGATTCGCGGATCAGCGGATTCTTGTTGTCCGAATGCGCAATAGCGTAGGACATGCGACGCACGAGACTAGCTAAATCCTGAATCAGCAATTCGTTGCTACCTCGGATTTCGCGCAGTACCTCGATGACTACGGCTGCTCGATATGCGAGATGGCAGTCATTCCCTCCTGCCGTATCACGCAGACGGACGGTCAAATCGGGTTCTTCAAATTCGTTCATGGCAATTCCTTTCCGCAAGAGGCACATTTGCCGCTAGCGGCTTCTTCCTCGTAAGGATCGTTTCCGCACTGGCAATAGGGGTCATCATCCGTTTCGTCGCCGATGACTGGATAGAGTTCTCGCAGCGCGGCTTTCAAATCTTCATTCGCGTTT
>JACCDG010343107.1_pt1 | contig 20988 bp, 3 predicted proteins | sample 7442471 | NCBI WGS metagenome assembly JACCDG01 (sample SAMN15323444, study PRJNA562643) | freshwater metagenome | isolation source: river surface water | place: USA:Blue River Watershed | collected 2017-08-17 | reverse complement strand
TTGGTATTGAACCCTGCAAGGAAACTATCCCCTACATAAGGATTCCCTGAACCAATATAAAGGTTACTGTTAGGGTCTGTGATACCGCTGACGTAGCGTTCAAAAGCTTCATCAGAATACTGCAGACCACCATCCAGTTTGTCCTTGATACGCTGCAGCTCGCGCTGCTTTGCTTCCAGTGTAGGAAGAATGGCTGCGTCATCGCCCAGTCTTTCTGCCAGCTTTCTTTTAAACTCAGGGCTGACAAAAGATAAACTGATACGCTTGATGCTGTCAATAATCCCCAGTGGCTGGTTAGCCTGTAGCTTTTCAATCTCACGCTCAATCTTTTTCATGCGTGCCATGAGCGGTTCTTTCTCCTGCTCTGAGATGTCAGTATACACCTGTTCACCAGGAAGCTTGAGTACATCCATCACAGCATACTTACCAATGTTGGCAAAGGAGCTTTCAATTTCAGCCATACCAAAGTCAATGTCACTGAAACGCTTCATGGTCTCACTTTCATTGGTCAGTGGGTTCTCGCTGTAGATATTGTTTTCCTGTGCAATCTGGCGCAGTACATCCACCACGCTTTTGATGGCACGGCTACGGTGATATGCCTCGCGGATCTGTTTGGCCTCAGCGCTGAACTTCCCGTCAAACTTGATGGTGCTCATCGCTTCTCTGACAGACTTGACCATGTCAAGCATGTCTACCTGCACAGCGTCCAGGGCAGAACTATAGTTTGCACTGTACCCTACAGCAGGATCATCCGGTGCTACTTTGTTCAAGATATCCTGGAAACGTCTGAGTGTCTCACGGCGTGTGGCCAGGATCTCACGAAGTGCAGGATCATCTGCAGTGCTGTCATTCTCACGGATCTTTTTAAGTACATCCTGAAGATCGCTTTCCACTGATTCTTTCAGTGCGCGCAGTAATGTTTCATCTTGTGTTTCTGTAGGCTGGAAGTCAAGGATCTTGGCTTCTTTCTTTTCTTCAGCTTTTTGCTTGGCCTTGCTTTCCTCTGTAGGGATCTCATCATCAATCACGTCTCTGAGACCCTGTACTATATTGGTAGCAGTATCTGGCTCTGTAACCCAGAAGCCATTGTTGTTTACCACGTCTGCACCAGCAGCGTAGTTGTAGAAGTTATCTTCATCAAATACGTGGATGGCATGTCCTACAAACTTCTTCTCCTGGTCTGTCTGGTAGATCATGGCAAGGATAGACTGGTCTTTGGTAGGGATACCGTTTTGCTTTAAGATATTCTCATATACTTTGAGCTGCAGTGTCCATGTATCGTAAGTGGTGCGCTGCTGTCCTTTGAACGCATCCGCTGTTCCTTTCTTAGGATCTACAGGAAAACGTTTTTCTGCAAGGTCTACGAACACCAGGTCTTCATTAGGAAGGTAGCTTTCTGTAGCTACGTCAAACTCCATCATGCGGGTTACTTTCTTTGTCTTAAAGTCAAAGATGTTTACCCTTCCCTGCATGTCAATCAAGATAAGGTCCATACGTCCTACAACAAGAGAACCGTCCTTGGTCTCACCTGTAATGGTGATCTCTGGCAGGATCATGTATCCTTTGTCCAGTGGAATGTTTCTGATGATACCTTGCGCCATGTCAAACATAGCTTTCTCGTCAAGGTTCTCAATGTAGAAAGGATTTTTCTTGCGGTAGTTCTCTAATATCCCGTCAAAGAATTCTCTTGTCATCACCTGGTCAATGCGGGAAGCACGCTTAAGCGCTTCTACCTGTCCTGCTTCCAGTATCTCGTGCATGAATGTTCCAAAGAGTTTGAACGCTTCGTATTCTTTAGGGTCACCCTTAAACTCAGAAGAGCCAATCAGGTTGGACACAGATACTGTGTTAATACCTGGTTTGCCTTCAGCCTTGAGCCTGATGTTATTTCTCAGGAATTCCTGGTAACGTAGGTTCATAGCTTTGAGCGCTTCCAGTGTAGCCTTTTGCTTAGGGCGGGCCTGGAGCTCCATGAGACTTAAGGCAGTCATCTGCTCTTTTGCGCGTTGTAGTTTGAAGGCATCAGAAGAGCGCGAAAGCTGTTCATCTTTTTCAAGCACCTTCATGGTAGAAAGAATTGACTTGGCTTGTTCAACAGAAGGGATGCTGTTCCCGTTTTCTGTATAAGCCGTCATGGCATTTCCTTCTCCAAGCGCTTGTACTAGCGCTTTCCATTCTGGGCTGTTAGGGTTTGGACACGTATTCATAGGTTAGAGGCACTTGATTTTTTCAATAATTTGTTCGTTGGTGTTTGTCGCGCGCATGCTAACAATCATTTCATTGACTGCTTTTACAAAGTCTGTCTTGCTGAGGCGCTTAGAACCTTGGTCGTAGAGGTAACGTAATACCTGCGGAGTTAAATTGAGGTCTTGCAAATCTAGTGATAATTGCTGCTCCTCTGACAATGTGCCCGCCAATAATTGGTTGAGCATAGCTGTAGCATCTACAGTGCCATCGTTCATGTCATCTGGTGTTGCCGGAGCTTCAACTTTTTTCTCAGTAGCAGGTTTAGCCTGTACTGCTGCAGGAGCTACGCCTAGTCTTACTTTACGTTTTGTAAGATCCAGGTAACGCTGTACTTCTGCGGTGTTGTAAGCAATAGGGTTGATGGTCATCTCTCCTGTAGGTACAGAAGGTAAGATCTTGTACTTGGCTTTGTAACCTTGATTGTCAAGATAACCTGTCTGAACCATTTTGTCTACCACGTTGGTAGCAACAGAAGTTCCTGCTACATCTACCTTTCTGACAGAATCCAGTACATAAGTAGCATCGTCTACTCGTAGTACATATGGCCATGAATAAGTCTTTTCCCCTTCTATGGTTTCAACTTGTACACCAATAGCGCGCGCTACGTTTTCAATCACTGTTTCATTTACACCTTTTACATCAGCTGCAGCTGTAAGGTCAAAAACCAATGTCTGGCGCGCTTCTTTTTCACCTTTTGCTTTGTTCTTGATATTGTACCTGTCTGCTACATTCCCTGCAGGAATACCGTTGATCTTAGCTACAATTTCTTTAAGCAACTCTTTTCTTTCTCTGTCCTTTGTTTCCTCAGGAACATCCAGTGCGCGCACAGCATTAGAATCTTTTGCACTTACATAACGAGTGCGTTTGATGCGTTTGTTGCCTTTTTCCTGGATAGCAGCATAGGCCATTTGGGTAAACAGGTTCTGAAAGAAACCATGTACGTCAGGTTCACCTTCTCCTGTGTGTAGGAATTCTGCAAACCTGGTGTTCATTTGCTGGCGTGATATGCTGCTGTCTTCAATAAGTTTGATGAACTCATTTACATATTGTGACAGTGGCAACTGAAGGTCGTTGTTCAGGAACTGAAGGAATGACCCCTGCTTGTACTGAAGACCGGTCTTGGCAAGCTCTTGATAATAGAGCTTACGCATGAAGAGGTTCTCATCGTTCATGAGCTTATCAGCATCGCTGGACACTTCATCTGCAAACTTGCCGGTAAGCTTGCTCTTGTTGATCATGCGAATAGACTTCTCACGTACCATTTTGCCTTCTGCATTCATGGCCATGTTGTTGCTTTGGTCTACACGTAACAACTGTAAGAACTTGTTGTTAGGATATTTTTTACGCATTGCTTCCAACTCTTCGTCCAGTGTATTGGTAAACCAGTAATCAGCTTTGAATGTGTTAAGCAAATTCTCTGTGTCTGTCGCATACATCTCTTTCATCACTGAGGAAGTCGCGCGTGCTGCAGGATATACTGTCTGATATTTTTGAAGAGCCACATAGCTTGTGAGAATCTTGGCTACACTTTTTGGATCCTCAAACATAGGCCCAAACACCCTGGTAAGTGGTGCAAAGAACTTGCTTCTTTCCAAAAAGATTTTAGAAGATTGATGGTCAAGGTCATATACTGCGTCCATCATCAGTGGCCAGATCTGCTCACTATCAAACATTTTTGATGTACTTTCTGCAGTAAAGATGCCTAGGCCGTAATTCAATTCTTCAATGTTAGCTTTCAGTCTGTCAAAAGCTACAAAGTTTGGATTGAGCTTTTTGAACAAGTTGAGCAATGATCCTGCTCTTCGCATGCCTGAAGTCTGTGTAGCCTGTTTAGTGTATAGGGAAAGAAGAACAATAGCAGCTTCCTGATCTGAAAGTTTTTCTGTAGTTCCTGTTTCAGCATTGGTAATGTAGCTTACAGTATAACCTATATCAGAAGGTGTAAGTGTGTTGTTAGCCAGTTTGGTCTCGTCAATAACCTTTGGTTTAAAGTCAATAACAAGCTTGTCTGTAAACTGCAGGTTGTGGATCCAGGATTTTTCAGTAACAATGCCTTTTTCCTTTAGAGCACCTACAGGGTTAGTCTTAAACTTTTTCTCAAGCAGCGTCATTTCAGTTTTCAGCGCTTCTGTTGGCCAGACCATTTCTTTGCTACCTGATTCTGAAAGAGCAAATTGTGCAGCTTGTACTGCATGCATGGCATTTTTTACCTCAGGAAGGAAGTTGAAACCAATGGCAAACTCCGGGGAAAGTCCTACGCCAATCATTGCAAGGGAGATCCCTGCGTTGTGCTCATTCATACCCAGTGCAGAAGGAATAGGTTTCTTGGCACCATCGGCAAACATACCCAGTACGTTACCAATCAGCTCAATAACACGCTGGTTGTCTTCGTTGATTGTACCAAACTTAGTATAGCTTTTGTTTACGAGCTCTTCGCCCTGACGGCTATAGTATTTCCAGATTACCTTTTCAGGGTTTAGTTCTAAACCATACTGTGAAGCCAGGGCCAGGAACTTGTTGATGTTGGCTGTAATACCAATACCATCCTTGTTCATGGCGTTACCTGTCTTGGTAGCAATCAACCCGTCAATGCTGAAAGGGTTATATGGATTTTTGTATTCTTTGATATTCTTACCAAAGAACCTCTCAAAGATCTGTTCAAAGCGCTCAGTAGATGAACGCTCGTTGATATAGAGATGATTGAACACCGCCTCATTGGAGATGATATCCAGTTTGGCAGTAAGGTTCTTGTTCTGGAATGCAGGACGTACAGCTTGTGCATACGCAGGATTTTCTGAAAATGCTTTCTGCGTTACAGGGATGTCGTATTCTACAAGCACCTGGAGTCCTGCTTCGGCCTTGAGTGCAGCATAGCGGAAGCTGTTGGCACGGTCTAACTTGCGGCCATACTCGTTGCGCTCTGTACGCTTTTCAGCTAGTTCAGCGTTGTATTCTCCTACTTCAGCGCCCAGCTCTTTACGCTCTGCCCATGCATCGCGGTCTTTTGGATCCAGCTCTGTCTTACGGATGCTGTCTATGTAGTCTGCTTTGGCTTCATTGCGGATGTCCACCAGTTCACTGATGTCCTGGTTGAGTACATCATATTCACTTTGAAGCTGTGAAAAGTTGATCGTGTTCTCTAGGTCTGACTCATCAAAACCAATAGCCATGAGAAGGTCTAACGTTTCCTGGCTGACAGTGTAGTTTTCATTGGAGCTTAGTTCTTTTTCACGTGCCTTGATCAAAGGTGCCATGTCAGGGTCCTTCATCATGTAGTGAATAAACTCTGCAAACTTACCCTGCTCGTCACTGTTATAGTCAATGTACTCTCCATATACCACAGGCTGACCTGCAAGTGTCATATACGTAGCATAGGTCTGGCCATACAAACTGTCCACGTCAAAGTCAGAACCTGAAAGGATGTGTACAATGTGTGGAAGGATGATACCATTGAGGTTTGATCCGTCCATGAAGTCCACTACTTTGATCGCTACCATGGAACGCTTATCCTCTGTAGGGATACGCACACCAAACATCTTGGTGAGTTTTTCCATGTACAAGCGCTCATCACGTTTGTTCTTGAAGAACGGCTTAGGCATGATTGCCTCTACGAAATATGTTTTGGTACCATCCTCATTGATTTCAGTGGTAACACCCAGTTTGCGCGCCTTGACATTTGGATACTTGGCAGGGTTTCTTTTATATTCTTCTGTAGGTACAATTCTGCCATCCTCATTTTCCAGTACGTCATAACCGTAAGAAGAGATGTGGATGTTTTTAAATCCAGACCCTTTCTCATCAGTGACGTGTTTAGAGTACTGAGAGAAGAAGTAATACTCCAGCATGTTGCGGATACCTGGAAGGTTTGGAGAGTGCACAGGCTGACCGGAACTGTCTACCTCAAACAACTTGAGTGTATTGGTAGGAGCTCCCTGCTCAGCAAGGCTCTCACGGATCATGTTGAACACTTTACCAATCTGGAAGTCTCCACCCTTACGGAGGATCGTTTTTAAGTTGGCAAGGTTACTTTGTCCTACAGCGCGTAAAGTCTGCTGGTAATCAACCAAAGCGTTGGCTACATTTTCCATAGCCTTGCGGTCTGCAGCTGTGATCTCACGTCCTGAGGCTTCTGCAATCTCTGGAAGGTTGACAAGGTCAGCTGCAATAAGCGCCTTACTCTGTACAGAGAACTTGGCTTTTTCTTTTACTCCTGACGTTTCTACCTGTAAGTACTTGTACTTGTTCTCTACACTTAGAGAAGAAAGTTCAAGGTTGATATATTGTTTTCTACCCTCACGGATCTTTGCTATTTCAGCAGTCATGTCCACAGGAAGCATGGTAGCATTCTTGGATGCCGTAGTGTCCATCATCTGGTCTACCTGGTAGTATTCCATGGAATTAAGTAAATGATGCAACTGCTCACGGTGTGGCAGTGGAGCAAAGTACTTATGCACCTGCTCTACTTTCGTTCTGATCTCTGTGTCCACGTCTGAAACAGCACCTTCCTGGCCTGATTTGATCATAGCCTGGCGCTCTTTGCGAAGACCGTAGATCTCTGTGTACAGATTGTGTAGCGTGTCGTATGCTTCTTTGCGGGTCATGCCCTCAGGAAGCACTAGTCTGCTGACATCATTACGGTCAATGTAGTTCTCAGAAAGTTTATGATAGGAAGTACGTGACGCGGTCACAGTCTTCTTAGGGTTGTTCACGATCTTAGCGTTCTCCAGCTTGCGTACTTCATGCTCTTCCAGTGCACGGTAATGCTTGGCAATCATGATGCGCTGAAGTGATGGCTTGAGGCGTCCTGTTGTCTCATGCATATCCATCTGGTGCATAAGGCTGGAAATACTCTGGCCGTCAAAGATGTCGTACATCTGTGAGCCAAATTCTTTTACCAGTTCGTCCTGCTGGTCTTCAGTAAGTGAAGTGTCAGCATAGATCTCCTCTACAGAGTAGTAAGGACCTTTTGTAGGATACTTGTCAGACACCATCGCTGAGATGGTATTTACATAGGCTACCTTGTGGAATCCTTCCTTCATGGTAGAACCAGCTGCAAGGAAACGCTTGTGACGCTTAAAGTAATCCACAGGATCCTTGACATTCATTGCCATGTCACCATCAAAGAGCTGGTTAAAATAAAGTGAGTTAGCCCAGTGGTTAAAGAACGCGTCTTCTACCAGGCCACGGATATTGTTTTTTGGAGCTACAGCACCACCTGTCACTTCAAAGTTGCCTTCAGTTTGCTGATAGCTGTCAAGTGCATCTCCTACAGAAATACCATTGACTTTAAGCGTAGTGGCAATAAGGTCAGACGTATAGTATACAATTGGTTGTAACGGTTTACCATCGGCCTGCAATGCTAATTCTCCAGAGGATAATCTTTTAACCTCTGTTGTTTTACGGATAGCACCCAGATTTACCAGCTTGTTAAAGTGTGCATCAACAGCGTCCTGCGCATAAATGTTCAATGAGTCGCGGAGATCCTTAAGAAGTTCTGCCGGCATCTCTTCAAACTTGACTCCTGCTTTGGCAGCATCAATAAGATCCTGGTTAAGGTATGCATTTTCATCAGCCTCAAAGAAGTCAGGAAGCATATTGAACATGTAAGCCCTGAGCTTTTTCTTTTTGTTTTTACCTTCTGTGTCAGCAGTGGTAGGGTCAGTGCCATGCACTGCGTTATAGTTCAGAATGTTGTCATTCTTTTCTTCAGAGTTAAAGTTGTCTGCGCGATCAATACGTGTAGACCACTCGCGCTGGATACGGTTGTACTCCTGGCGTACTACATTTTGCAGGTCATCTACAAACTTAAGGGTGCCATCTTTGTTCTTAACAAGACCACTGGTGTTGGCATATCGTCTGTTAAGAGCTGATACCAAAAAGTTAGTACCTGACGATTCAAGCTGTGAGTACGAACGCATGTAAGTGCGAATGGTTTCTCCTTCAGCGTTAGTGTAGGTGTTCTGATTAAGGAACATCATCATGTTGAGCAAGTACAGTGAACGCTCATCCATGTCTTTGAATGCAGTTCCTTCTTTAAACTTACCACTAATAGATTGTGCAGCTCCTCCAAAAAGTGACACATTAAAGTTTTCCAGGAATAGTTTTACACCACGTGATATCACAGTGTCGTCACCACTCATAATATCCTTGAACATGTAGTTGTCTGCAAAGAAGTTCTCAAGCTGTGAAGCGTAGTAAGGATCCTGCTTAAGTGTTTCCTCTAATCCTTTAGCACGTAGTTGCTGTGCAATGGTAAGCACCGGTGTGTACTTGATGTAACGATAGATAGGCTTACCTTCTGCGTTACGCGCAGTACTTGGAAGATCCTTAGGATCATACTTGGCAATGTAAGTAGCAGCTTTACCTAAGATAGCGTTAAAGCCATTGACGTTCTTGTCTTTGGTGTTCTGGTCATCTAATAGTCTAGCAAAGCTGTCTTGTGTGGTACCAGTGGCAATAGCCCTGGTCATGATGCTGGCAAGGTTGATGAAGAAATCTCTTTCCAGGTATTTCTTTTCTGCTACAAAACGGTTGTGTGCAACAAAGTGATCACGGATGTCACCTGTAATATCTGATGGCTTGCCGTTCTCAATTTCATCAATGGCAAGAATAGACATGCGAACCATGGATTTAGGCATGCTGATGCCTACTTCTCGCATGGCATTGTAAAGTTCATTTGTAAGTGATACCAGACGTGCCTCCTGTGAATTGATGTCAGATAAAATATGGTTAGAGTCAGTGATCTTGTTGATAGCCTGTAATAGTTTTTCAACTTTAGCTGTATACTCATCAAAGTTCTCAGAAGCCTGGGCACGTGTAGTGATCAGACTATTTACAATATCCTTCTTTTTCTTACTGATATCTTCATAGAGCACCTTGTCTTTGATACTGAAACTGTTGGTGCTGAACTCTGATTCTCCAAAATCTTTGTCAATTACTGTGTTGCTACTGTTGATGTTGACCATTACGTAGTCAATCTCAGTACCATGTAGCGTATCTACCAACACGTTGTACAACTGTTGATTCTTTTGCGGGAGACCATCTGCATCAAAAGCTACTTTGTCATTAAGCGCGTCATAGACAGCTTTCATGTCATTGCTCTCGTTGATGTATCCATCCTCGCGAAGTTGGTTTACCTGGCGCTTGATGTTAGGGATGATGTCACCCGGTTCAAGTTCACTGGAGATCTTTAGCAACTGGCCAAAGATTCTGTCGCCATTGATCATGCGTGGGAACGTAAATTTGTTCTCCCCATCACTTAGGTCATCAACCTGCTGATCGTAGCGCACAAGGGCCAGGAATTCGCGTACCTGGCGCGGAAGGCTTTCCAGGCGGTTATGCTCGTTAAGTGCTGCATCAAAATCTGCAGACTCAGTTTCTTCTTTGTCTTCTGCACGTTCATCATCCTGGATCTCTTCACCGTTTAAAGCTTTCTCTATTACAGAAGCGTCTATGCTGCGGCTTTCTTTTCCTTCCAGGATAGCTGCTACAGAGTCCAGTTGTTTTTTGACCATCTCTTTGAGCATGTTGTAAGACACAGTACCAAGACTGTTATCCTGCTCTTCACCAGTGGCTATGTTTTTGACAACATTGGATAGTACTTTTTCATTGTACTCTTCTCTGCCTGAATTGTTCAGGTCATACAACTGTTCTCCGCGCATACGTGCACCCAGGATGAAACGGTATTGTTTTACCAGATTACCATATCTTTCTATGATCTGCTCTTTCTTTGCAGGATTCTTTGCAATCAGTACATCCAGATTCAGTTCTGCATCAAGGATCAACTTGGTGATGCGATCAAAGCGCTCATCAAATTTCTCATTTTCCACAGTGTCTTTCATCATGTAGTAAGTGACAAGGCTTACCAGCTGGTTTTGCTCTTCTACACCAATACTGCTTTTCTTAACACCAACACCGGATTTGCTGGTTTCAAACTTCTCCACAGAGCGCAGTCCTGGGATCAGTGCAAAGGCAACTTTACCCTCGTACACTCCAGACTGCACTACAGCTTTGCTATAGTATCCGCTCTGCACACGGTTGTACGTAGCGTCAATAAAGTCTTTGTTCTTCATGAAGAAGTCAAGTAGCTTCTTCAGCATTTCCATGAACTTACCAATCAGCGTCTTAGGCGCTGCCTTTTTGTTGTTCATGAAGTTTTGGAAACCATCTGCCAGGATCTCTTCAGCCTGTAGGATGGCCATCTTCTCTTTGTTGTACAGGAACCCACGCTCACGTGCAAATTCTTTGAGGGCTGCTTCGCTAAACTTGGCCGAATGTGTCTTATTGTTTCTGACAGCCTGGATGAGCTTTTCACGCTCCTGGTTTGTCATCAGGTGACGGAACACTCCGTGGAACGCCTCGTGGTAGATCACACCTTTGCTCTTGATAGCATTATTCAGGTAGATCACTCTGTCTTTGATCATACCCAATACGGTACCATCTATTTTTGAAAGGTCAATGATATCAGATACATCAGCAGTGCTAAGACCTAACTGTGGTACATTTTGTTTAAGCCACTCTGCAGCCTGCAGTCTTTCATCTTGTGTCTCTGTATTCACCTGGCCATCTGCCAGTGAAAAGATCACGTCAATGTCCGGAAGCTCATCGTCCAGCGTATCCTGTGCAATAGGTGCTGCTATAGGACCCTGCACATGCACTGGTGTCTCTGTTGGTGTAAGAGGCGCTGTGTTTTCAGAAACAACCGTAGGTGTCACTGCTTTGGAAGCAATCACCAATTGGTTACGTCCTGCATTGAGCAACTTATAGTTATTCAAGTTTGTACGCGCGCGTTCTTTCTGGTCCAGTCCTTTCTTGGCAACATAGCGTGGTGAGTAAGTGATCTTAGGGACAAGCTGTCCGTTGTCATCTTCATCCACTACTAAAAGCTCAGGACGGAACACACCGTTATAGGTAAAGTCCTCCTTCATCATTTCCATGAACTGAGGAACTACTTTTGTTTTTTCTTCCAGTCTGTCAGTAACAGCCTGCTTTAAGTATTTAGCAAACTCCACTCTTACTTCCGTGATACGGTCAGCAAGTGCCTGTATTTCTGCAGACGGTGTCTTGTCAGCAGCAATGGCTGTAACCTGGCTGTAGAATTCAAAGAGGTCTTCCTTCTTGGAAAGGTCCAGGTCCTGGAGTACAGGGTGCGCTTCTTTTACTTTTTTAACAAGGTCTCCTTCACCTGTGAGGCGTTTAGCCAGGTTTGTGATGATAGATTCCTTGATAGGAAAATTGAATGCCTGCGCGTATTTGTATTTGTTGGTAGCAGGATCTTTCTCTGTAATGTAACCATAACGGTCCACTGCGTTGTTGGGACGGATCTCAATTTGCAGGTTGCCGTTAAAGTCTGTAGAGAAGTTCACATACAGTGGCGCGTTCCTTCTGTCATTGATCGCTTTTGACGCTTTGATCTCAAAGGTGTACTGCGTCATGTCAAAGCTGCGAACGTCAGCCTTTTTGTTTTTGGAATTGCTAAGCATGTCCGCCATCTCCACAATGAAGGTTGCAAATTCCTCCAGGTGCGACATGGTAAGTGTAGGATCAATAATACGGTAGCTCATACCACCGTCATTGTTGAAACGTAAGATCAAGCTTTTGTTGTTCTGGTCTGTTGCCTTAAGCAGTGCCTGGATCTTTTCAGGTGTATCCAGTCCCAGTACCTGTTCAGCATAGGCCTGTTGTGTAATAGGCACCATTTCACCTTTGGCGTTCTTTACTTCAATAGCCTCGTTGGACTTTAAGAAAGGCACCAGCTTGAATGGATTCTTGCTGCCAAAGCGTGCATAATAAAAGGGCACTTTGCGCTCTCCACGGTCAACAACATTGCCTTCTTTATCTAACGCAACCACGGTTACGATCCTTGATAAGGTAGGGTCATTGTTGATCTCATTGGACAGCAAAGTCTTTGTAGGACGCTCTCTTTTGGCATTGATCTCGTAGGACTGAAGGAAGTCTCCTGTAACATCCACAGACTGCACACCTTGAGCAAACTGCTCTGCAAGTGTAGACATCATGCTGTCACGGAAGCCTGCCCATTTCTCAACAGCGCTTGCCAGTTTACGCACGTCAGCGTCAGTCATCTGGCTATCACCCAAAAAGTTTCTTTTCACACTAAGGCGCTTGACAAGCTCCAGGTGTGCCGGGTTGGTAAAGTCTACAGACTCTGTGCTGTTGTCGCTGTTGACAAAGGCAAAGTTATCAGAAGGGTAGATGTAGAACTTCTCTCCTGTACCAATGATCTCACCCACCAGTGTAAACGGCTGCTGTTCTGCAGTAGGCATAGACATGGTCATTACCTTACCGTTAGGTGTGGATCTCAAATAGCTTTGTTGTACAGGACTCTCGTAGGTGATGTGTTTACGTTTTTGCAAACCTCGGAGGCTGTATTCACCTGCAGCTGCACTTTGCACACGGTCAAGACGTTGTTGTGCTGTGTCGTTATTTCTTACAGCAAATATCCTGATGCCTGAACCAGGGTTAGGCATGCTCTCCAGCTTCTTCATTACAGAAGCGTTAAGCTCAGGGTCCAGTGCTTTGACCTGGAAACTGGATAACAAGGTGTCCTCGTAGAACACCTGCTCTCCAGCGTTTACTCGTGAGCGATCCTCCAGCCGCGTGTCAATGGCTGAAACCACCTCACTTTCATCAATAGGTTGCAATGACTGATCTGGCATGATCTGAAAGAACTGCTCATCCTGGCGGATAGCGTCTACCTTCTGACCATTGGTCAGGGTTACCAGAACATTGTTTAACTGTGCTGCGTCAGCTACTTCGCTGAGCGCTATATAATCACTTTTCTTTTCAAGTTTTTCAAGGATGCTGTCCAGCTGTGTGTTAAGCAGATCGTTAATGGCCTGCTCCTGCTGTATCTCTGAAATACCCTGGCGGATAGCTGCTGTGAGTTCTTCCAGGGTCTTTTGTCTTTCCTCTGCACTGTCAAACTGTGTGACTGCAAAGTAGTTGGAAAGCATGGTAAAGAGTCCATCACCTGCCATCACCTCTCGCGGAAGCAGGGAAGTTTTGGATCCCAGTTCATCTATCTTTTTCTCCAGTGTCTCCAGCGCCAGTTTAGCAGGAGATTTTACACCCATCATCTTGGATACTTTCTGCACATACTCAGAAGCATCATCTATGGCAGCCATGGCATCCATTATGGACGCAGCCTGCCCAGCCTCAAAATAGTTTTCTGTATCCAGCTCCGCCATCTGATTATAGATGTAAGCCAGGTTGTGCACAGAAAGCATTTTCTGCTCTGGTGTGAGATTGCTGCCTAAAACCAGTTTGGCAGCATTATCAAAGTTGTTATAGGTATTGGGATCTAAAGAAATAAGTTTAAGTACAACAGAATTGTACTTGTCTGTTTGTATCTGACACGCCATGCTTGTAAGTCTTTATGTTTGGGGAGCTTATGAGAAGCAGCTGGTAATTTCGCGGAGCTCGTCAATGATCTGTCCCTCCTCTACAAATTTACCATTTTTTTCTGAGTTTTGTAGAACTTGGTCGCGTAATTGTAGAGCTTGAGTGTAAAGCTTTTGCATAGACTCCAGTGTCACTGCAGGTGTGGTACCTTGTGTACTGGTCGTTGCAAACAAAGTAGGCTGTGATACAGCGGTGCTTTGCGTAGTGACTGCAGGCTTCTTTGTCTTGTAGTCAACAGGCTTTCCACTGACTTCGCTTTCAACAATTGCATTGATCAGACGCTTGCCATCCGGTGTGCGGTAGTATTCCTCCAGGGAGGTGAACATGGTCTTCTTGCGGCTGTTATAGCTTTTCATGCTGCGCACAAGTCTGTCTGTAAGACGTACTTTGCTTGCCAGTCGCAGTTCTTTTACATCAGGTCTTTGTCCTGAAAGAAACTGGGTAACAAATTCCAGGTCATTGTATGTCTGGTTCAGGCTGTCTGCTCTTTCTTGTGCTTCCGCTTCTGAGTCACGTGTTGCCGTAACTACTGTACCTGTTTTGTCTACTACAGTAAATCCTTCTTCAGAGGTACCTGTCACATTGAACTGATCCTCGCTTTGGTTTAAGAAGTCCAGTAGTGTATTGTTACCTGCTGCCACATCACCTTCCAGTCCAGCTATTTCATCTTGTGGAGTTTCTTCAGGAGTTGGCTGTGCAGGAGCTTCAGGTTGTCCCATAAAGTTTGCCAGAACATTGGTCTGGTCATCCAGGTTCTCTTCAGGAGTAGCTCCAAATTCTGCACGCTTCTGTGCAATAGCGTCTACTAATTCAGGAGTGGTAGCACCAGCCTGGTCTGCCTGATCCATGATCGCGTCCAGTTCACGTGTAGATGCTGCATTTTGTACAAGACCGTTCCAGTCTGTCTGGTTAGGATCTCCTACAAATACAGCTGTCTCTTCTTCACCTTCCACACCCATGTCATCTTCACTTGGTGCAGTAGCCTGGTTTACAGGTTGTGTTACAGGAGGTTTAGGTGCAGTAGCTTTTTGTTGTTCTACTTCCTGGTCAATCTCAGCTCTGAACATCTCATACACCTTCTGCTCACGCGGTGAAAGTGTGATACCGTTTCCAAGCTTGTTGGCAAGCAGTACACGGCGTGCTGTATCCAGCTTTTCATTTTCAATGATGTCGTCCAGTTCTTCCTGTGAAATATCACCGGTGCTCGCTTCAGGAGCATACTTGGCCACCATCTTGTCAATAGAGTCCTTGGTAAGCTGTGTAATTTGTTCGCTGAGTTTGAAAGCGTAATCTTCCTGCTCAATGGTAACGTCCGGGTTAGAGATCAGCGTCACCATGTTTTTAAAGGCATCACTTTCCATTACCTCGCTCATCACAGTCTGGATAAAGTCAACCTGGTCTGCCTGATTGGTAATACCCAGTTCCTCTACTTTTAGCTGTGCACGCAGGTAGGTGTTAGCCATGATGTTGTCTACATAGAGCAAGAGGTTGTGCTTAAACTTCCCGTCCACCATGCGCTCAACAGCGTTGCGGTAGTTGTCAGGATTCATCAGCACATCCACAGAGCGCATGTAATCTTTTGTGTCGCGGTCCAGGTTGATATAGTCCAGTACTTTTTCAAAGCCCTGCTGGATGAATTGTTCCTGGATCTCAGTAGAAATGCCCGCTTGTTTGTTTTTGATGTTCACCAGCTTTCTGAAAGTCTCGATAACTTCCTGGTCCGCCTGGTTATAGCCTTCCCCATCTTTGATCTTCTTTCCTGAGAAGACTTCATCAATAGTATCTCTTACAACTTCATCACCTTCCTCAGTTTCACCAACAACATCTTTACGTGATTGCCAGTATCCGCTCCAGTCGTTGAGAAGCTTGCGCTCCTGGTACTTGTCCTGAAGTTGTTCTTTAAGTTCTGCTTTGGTGTCAGCGTCTATACCTTCCTGTGAGAGCTGCTCTTTGAGCACACGGATCTCACCTTCCACGTTACCAATCTCTCCCTGTAAAAACTTAGGAGTGGTCAGTACGCGGATCGCATAGTCAGCTGAACTGCTCATGCCAGGAACAGAAAGCAGGTCCTGTGCAACTTTCTTTGCACGTTCTGCAGACATGGTCCCTTTCATCTGGTTCATGGCAATGATCTGGATAGCATCATCCTGGACCTTGCGGGTCTCATAAGCAGCATACTGGCTGCGTGATCCTGGCGCATAGTCTGAAGGATTGGCAAGCCTGCTCTTTAATCCATTGGTCAGACCTTCCAGTGTGTCAGAATATTTTTTGATCTTGGTAGCTACATCCTGTGTAAATTCTGCAGCACTTCCAAATCCTACGTCTTCTGGTGTAAAGCCAAAAGATGCTTTGAATTCATCGTTGGTCATGTCTACACCCATGTCACGGACAGCACGGTAAAGTACATCCTGTGTATTGGTGTTCTTGGCAGCTACAACTGCAGCAAGGAGTGCATTGTCCTTACCATTCTCAAACTCATAACGGTTGCCACTGGCAGCGGCATCAGCCTGCTGTTGAGCAGCATCCATCTGTGCATTGAAATTGACAAGGCGTGATTCAAACTTTTTATTGTTGGTCTGCTTGAGTGCAGCGTTGATCAGTTTAAGATCCTCATCCAGTTTTGCTTCCTGCTGCTTGAGCGGGTTCATGTCCGGATTGTCTTTGTACTCGCGGTTGACAGAAGCTCTTTGTGCCTGCTCAATAGCCACGCCTGCAAGGCGTGTAGGGCCAGAGATCAGTGTACCGGTTACAGCACCCATGAGGAAAGTCTTCAGACCCTGCTTGGTGAACTGTTCATCCAAAGCATTGCCAAAAGCATTTTGCAGGCTTAAACCTGTTCCCTCAAACTGCGAAGCGTAATAGTCTCTCCATCCTGCAGCAGATGTTTCCTGGAGGTTTTCCTGGATACCTTCTGAGATAGAGAACTTCAGAGCTGTGTTGCGTAAAAATGATTTACCTAGCTGGAAGGCTGCTTCTTTTTTACCAAAGTCTTTGGCGATCTCGCCAGCCACTCCCAGAGTACCCATCATACCTTTACGGTAGATGGCAGAACCAGCTTTCCCTTCTACAACTAAAATGTTGTCTGCCACATCAAGCATGTACTTGTTGGCAGGAAAAAACTTGTTCATCACATTGCCGAATTGCAGCTTGTTGGTAGCCAGCAATATCGCCATGTTGGTGTTATAGTTGGAAGCACTTGCCTTGGAGGCCAGTGACTTCATGCGTTCAAATTCTTCTGAGCTTGGAGGCTCACCGTTGTGTGCATTCTTGTACTCCTGCACTTGTTTGTCAAGTGTATCACCGTAGCTGGTCACTGCTTCAAAGCTTGCCTCTGTGGCAGACATGTTTAGCTCCTGTGCTACACGGCGTACTCCCTGCAAACCTATTCCCAACAGCTGGCCGCCACTGGCACCTGCCTTGGCTGCAATGCCTAACTTTTCAGCGTAGCGTACTCCTGTGCCCAGCACTGGTATAGACTTGGCAAAGTTGGCAGCACCTTCAGCAAATGTTTTTGATTTGGCTACGTTAAGGATGTTGTTGGAGAATACGTCAAAGGTGGCGTTGATCGCTGTACGGGAAGCAGAAGCGGTAGGATTGGCAAGCTTGGATGCCTCGTCCATCTGGTTGATGATCTTGGCTGCTGCAGTAAATTCATCTTCACTGCGGTTTGCCATAGTGAATCCTTTACCAATGTCAGAGAGTGCGTCAGAAAAACTGAATGCTTTTTTAGCAGCTGTCTTTACACCCTGCTCCACAGCTTCTTTACCAAGCACGCGTGCGGCTGTACCTAAAAACGATACAGCACCGGCACCACCTGTAAGAGCAGTGACAGCAACATCCGCTGCAATCTCAATACCCAGTCCTGCAAATGTTCCCAGTGCAAATCCTGTGTTACCTATCAGCTCACTCACTGTACGTTTTGAGATCAGTGAATCTTCTGAATCAGGCTGCTCAAAAACAAAGTTCTTGAACATATCCTTCTGGTCATTGTAGTATTGATCAGCCATAGTAGCTTCATCCGGACGCATCTTGCTCCAGTCCCATGAAAGCAAAGCATCAGCCATACGGCCATAGCCTGCCCAGTAATCTGCAAAGGTGTTTCCAAACTTGTAGCCAAAAGAGTCAAAGCCTTTTGAAAGTGCAGTGCCCCAGGTTTCCTTGTCAGCAAACTTCTGGTAGTTGGTACCATCAAAAGGATTGAAGCTTTCTTCTTTGAATCCATCCTGGTAGCGGTACAAATTGATCTGGTCATCAGATACTGGTAGCGCATACTTGGGACCCACAGGTGCGTTCAATCTTTCTGATATAGACAATGGTTTTTCAGGTGGCGTTTGTGCTGCCACCATATTGCTCACTGACTGATTGAAATCTGTAAGAAAAGCAGAAGATCCAGCAGGTGGATCTCCAGCGTTTAAAAATTCATTATCCAAGGTTTGTTCTGCCATGGGGTGCTGGTTTAGTCTTCGTAGTTACCTCTTGCGTCAAGGTATTGTTTTTGGGTACCGTTGATGATGTCACGTGCTTTGATCAGTGAGTTTACATCTCCAGGATTGAACGGTATTCTCATACTCTGGTTTACTTTCTTGCCAGTAGTTGGATCAAGCATCGTATATGCAAACAACAACTGATTAGATCCATCTGCACCTACCACACCTTGTACAGTGTAGTCAAATCCTGATGCAGCATGATAGCTCAGTCCACGCGTGTGTGCACGGGCGTCTGTCATAAACGGTGCAAGCATGCCTAAAGATTGGTTAGGCACCTGGTTAGGTGTAATGTATTTTTGGAATCGCTCAAGCGCACCGCGGGAAGAAGTAATGGTTTCATAAGGAAGCGTGAGGTACACAGACTGTGTGCCCTTGTATCCCAGCTTCTTTTCCATTCCTGCAACCTGAGAAACGTTCAGCTCAATTTTCATTTGCTTTTTCTTGTCATCATAGAACACCTTCATCTGGTTTCCAAATAGCTTGGAAAGGTCAGAATAGTTCATGTCCTTGAGTGCAGCGATGTTCAGATTAGCACCTTCTGATGTGGTGATAGTACTTGGTCCGTAAGGATTTTTGATCAGGATGTCAAGTTCCGCTGCAGAAGGCTTGCTGAAAGAATAGTTGCTGGTAGAAGAGTTGGCGCGTGCCGTGAACTCACTACCAAGGATACTATTAAGACGTGCTGCCGCTGCATCACTGATGCGAGAAAGATCTATGTCATACACACCGTTACCTAAACGACCGCGTCTTACAGCTCCTTTGTAGAGATCCTTAAGCGATCCGTCAGCATTGTAGATCTCTTTGTTGATGCGGGCCATGTTCTGCGTAAGCGTTTTACGCTCCAGCTCCAGGTTGTAGTACGCGTCTGCTGCCTGGTCAAAGGCATCAAAATACTTACGGGCAGCACCAGTCTTCTGTGCTTTAGAGAAAGTCTTCAACTGGTTGCTTGCAGCAGTGTAAGTGTAAGAAGCAATTGCGTCAAGTACACCGTTAGCACCTGCAGCACTGTTAGGCGTTTTGATACGGATACCAATTTTCTTTCCGTAGTTCTCAATCACCTGCATGTCATTTGCAGTGAGCTTCACTTGCTGACCTGCAGCCATGCGCTCCATCTTAGATACCACGTTGTATACTTGTGAGTATGCATGATCATCATTACCCAGTACAAGCTTCATAAGCCCGTTATCTGAGTTAAACGCAGCATTGTGCGACTTCTGGCGGTTTTCACTGAAGGCTGCTGTAAGAACATCTGTTCCCCTGCCTTGTGATGTACCAGGTCCTATGTATTGTTCAGAAGGAAGTTTGCCGTCAGCTTTCATGCCCGCAATCTTCAGTTCTGTGTTGACTTCAAATTTGTATTTGTCCCATGCCATGTCCTCTGCATGCTTTTGCTTGTCCCATGCGAGACGTGCCTGCTGCATAGCAATGTTTTGCTTAGTGGCCCATGTAGTGTCAGGACGGTATTCTACGCTCTGGTGAGCAGTGGCAGCGGTAGAGCCAAAAGAAAGCGCTGTCTGGTGCATAGCTTCCTTGGTGAAGATGCCATAAAGGTTGGAGGCAACATATGCCGGTCCTTCCTCCTGCATTCTTCCCACTTCGCTTTGGTGTCCATCCAGCTTGTCTTTGTAAGCGTCACGCGCCTGCACCATTCTGATGTACTCTTCTTTTACAGAAGGTTTGTCTGGTGGAAAACCGTTAGGATAAAGTTTTTCAAATGTGGTCACTTCATTGTCCAGGCGCTGGTATTCTTTGTCTGCCTGGATACCGGCACTGGCTTCACGCTCATTGACAGTAGGAAGTAGTTTCTGACCCAGGTTCTGAATAGCCTGTTCACGGGAGATTCCGCTCTCTGCCATCTCACTTCTGATCGCGCTTTCTGCCTGCACACGTCCCATTACCTGGAACTGGCGGTCAAAGCGGTTGCCCATCTGTGCCTTGGCCCAGTCAGTAAAGATTGGAATAGCACCTTCACCATTCACACGCTCAATGATATAACCATTGCCGTCAGGACCTGCCTGTTTGATCTCAAGACCTTGTTCTTTGGCAGCCTTGCGCAAGTACTCCATGGTGTCTTCAAAAGGAACAAAGTCACGTGGCTGTATGGAACGAATAGAACCATCACCGCGTTTGGCCTGGCGAAGGTCATCTTCTGCAAATGCTATATCCATTTTGGAATAGTCATTATACATGGCGCGCATCTTTGGATCAGTAGAATTCTTGTACTGGTCCATGATCTGCTTTTGCTTTTGATGGTAGCGTGTGACTGCCATGTCATAAGCAAGATCTGCGTCCTGGCTGATAGGAGCAATCAATGACTGCGCCCGCATGATGTTGGTAGGATTGGAAAGGTCTGTAGCAGTTACGCTCTTGAGTGCACCCTGGAGTTTTTTGAAAGCTTCTGTACGGAAGTTCTCATTATCCTGGTTTGTGATCGCACTGTTCAGAGTAGAGCTGTAAAGGCTTTTTACCATGTTGAACCCGCGGTCATATTCAGCCTGCTTGGTACCATAGACCTGCGTAAGAAACGCATAGTCTGGTCTGTACAGCTGCATTGGCCCGCTTTGGTCGCTAACTCCTTTTATAAATGTTGCCATGTATGTGCTTCTTTGTTACTTAAATTTCTTCCCACGGAAGTTCAAACTCACCACCGTACATACCTTTTGCCATTGGTGCAGGAAGGACAAGTCCCTGCTGTACCATCTGGTTGTATTGCTGGCGTGCGGTAGGACCATTGACCTGTTGGGATTGTGAAGGAATGTAGCTTTGTGCTACACGGTCAGCATAGCGTCTTGCGCTTTCATCACCCATTGTTCCTCTTGCTTCCTCGTAAGCC
>JACCDG010587733.1_pt1 | contig 21005 bp, 19 predicted proteins | sample 7442471 | NCBI WGS metagenome assembly JACCDG01 (sample SAMN15323444, study PRJNA562643) | freshwater metagenome | isolation source: river surface water | place: USA:Blue River Watershed | collected 2017-08-17 | reverse complement strand
TGTTCTACACGGCAAATGGAATCGGTTTCAGCGCCAACAGTCTGTGTCAGCTGTTCTTTTGGCTCTATCGGAATGCGGGCGTCGAAGGTGCAAGTAGCCATAGCGGGCGCCGTAGCTTCATCACATCCTTGGCTTCGAGGGGCATATCGGTTCGAGTCTTAGCGAGCATGGCAGGGCATCGCTCCATCAGCACCACCATGTCTTACATTGATGCAAATGACGATATGAAGCGCAGGGCAGTGGAGCTGATTTGAGGCTTCGCAGAAGCTAGGGTGTGATTTTTGGGAATACGCCCATTGCTGCGTTATCAATGAGATGCTTGGCTTGCTTCAAGTAGCGACTGACCGCAATAGTCATGCGGCGCTTTTCCATCGATTCCGTAATAGCCTCGCCCTCCGTAGTTCGTGCAAGCAGATCAAGTTCAATTCCTGCCCGCTTTCCTAACTCAAAGAGCGTCATTTCGGGATGTCGCTTTCTGAGTGAATGGAGCTTTAACAGCAGCTCAACGGTCGCCATGCGTACTTTGCTTTTGATTCGCTGGCGCCGAGCGGTGCTTGCTGCCCAAATATCTACAGTCTGATTCGCATGTACAGCCCTCAGTAGCTTATTGATTTGCCTAATAGCCGTGATTTTTCGGATCTTCAAAGGAACCTCAAGAATCAGGCGGTCATCATTAATTCGCAGCTTGCCCAGGTCGTCCTCACTAGCAATCTGCCTGACTTCCCTTAGCGGCTGTTCTTCTGCAAATAGCCGACGCCCAATCTTCATCCACCAGCTGCTGAAACTCGCACCGTCCACATTGCCGAAATCTGCATAGATGCCAGCAAGGCGCCCAGTTCCCCCATCCCGACAGCAAGCCAGATAGTCGTCGCTGGCTTGCAAGCAACTAAACCACCAGAAGGCATGGCTATTTCGGGCTTTGGCTAGTTCCTCATGAAATGGGTGCCTGCGGCGTAGCCCGCCATCAATCATCTTGATGCGTAGGGGCTCGGTCTCTTCCATAGCTATAAAAGATTGCAATTTAAATTACATTGACATCAATGTTATCACGAAATATTTGAAGGAAATGAGATTGGAGATGTTAATCGAGACATTGGGCAAACTGAGCATGTCTTAGCAATAACGCTAAGTCATCTTTATAAGGAGCCCATCATGGCTAAAGCAGCAAACACCGTTAAAAGCGCCGTTTTCACCCCTTCGGCGGCAGATACCGCTTTTGCAAACAGCAGCGTCCAGACACTAGACGGTCTGCTGGCTCGTCGTAAGAAGTGGGAAGCGACTGATTACAAGAAAGCCAACGAGGGGCTGTATGCCCTGCTGGCTGACTGCCTGGCGCTGTTTAAAGACAAGTTCGTTGACGCTGGCGAGGACAGCAAGAAAGCTCTGCGCTCGGAACTCACGCACAAGCTCAAGGCTGATGGCGTAAAGGTACAGACGACGACCCCGACGCTGACCATGTTCGTTCGCTATGTGTTCGGTTCAGACCGCAAGCGTGCTCACGGCTATGCATATGTGCTTAAGGCTGCTTACAAGGAGGGAGTTACCGCCAAAGGTCTCTCTGATTACATCGTTAGCGCAGGCGGCATCGAGGAAGTCAAACGCAAGATGGTTCTTAGCGAAGAGGCTCTGGCTAAGCGTGCCGTTCTTGAATCGGCAAAGGTCGCAGTGAAGTCGAACATGGAGGTTGCTTCGACTACTCCTCTGGCACAGGTGGCGCTAGCAGGTGTAACGGGTGATTACGCAGTTCTGCTTGCACGACCAACACCTGACGGGATGGTCAATATCGTTGGCGTTCTGTCGGAAGCTAAAGACACGCTCGTGGAAGCTCTGATTGCACAGATGGCGAAGCGCAAAGTCGGCGACGACGAAACGTCGGCGGCTCTCGACAAGGAGACCACGGACTTGCTCGGCGCATCAGCTGAAGCAGCTAACGCCCCGACGGTCGCAAAGCAGGCGTAATGCACTGAAATAACAGGTTGGGAGCAATCATTGCTCCTAACTTATCAACATTAAACAAGGAGAAGAAAATGGGTGTTGCAATCAAATATGTGCCTAAATCGCTGAATGAAGTTGTTTATCCAAATGTACAGACTCAAATACGAATCAATGCATACGCAGTTGATGGAATCGACGGACACATCATCCTGTGGGGACCAAATGGGACAGGAAAAACCACTGTCGCACACTTGCTGCCAGATGCGATTACTAACGGGCAGGCACATGTGGAGAGCAAGAGTCTTGAGGATTTGCTCAAGATGAGTGACCTGAAAGGTTACATCAAGCAATCAGCGCACTATTCAAAACTGTTTCATGGTTCGAAGTACTTTTTGGTCTACGATGAAGCCGATGCTGTGAAAGGCAATCTGGCAAAGTTTTGGACGGCAGTGGATTATTGTGGGTTGGATGTGATGATGATCTTTACCACGAACAATCCGATGGCAATACCTGCAAGCATTCGGTCACGCTCGGACGAGATAGCTTTCCCTGCACTGACACCTCAGCAGTTCCTGCCTCGCGCCCAATTCATGCTGCGAGCGGAAAGAGTCAATCTGCCGAATGTTCAAGTACTGCATTATCTGACGCAGATTCAACACACGCCCGACATTCGCAAATATTGCAGGAAAGTGGATGAGCTCATTTATCTCACCAATAGCGGGCTAACCCTACCTGCTGCACCCAGTGTGGCAGCCAATCAGCCTCAAATAAAGGTTGTGGCTGGCAAGAAGAAGTAATCGGGCTTGAACGAACGGTCCAGCAACTGGACGGTTGACTATCCCAACTTATCGGCACTCAGCAAGGGAGTAATCTTGCTGTAGTGCCGTTCTATCATGGCAATCGAAGTTCCCATTTGCCGCGCCAGTGTGTGGATATCGACACCAGCCGCAAGAGCAAAGGTCGCATAGGTATGTCGCAGACTGTACAGCGTTCGATTTCTTCCCGCCGTGTCCAGAGCCAGCCCCGAGTCTCGCATCAGCGTACGGAACACACCTTCCATTTGATACGGTGTGTTGCCATCTGGGTAGGCAAATACCAGTCGGTCCAGGCGAGCGTTGATGACGCCATCCAAGTCAGCAAAACCCAAGTCCTGCCAGTCAGCTAGTCTCTCTAACGCAGGGATTACTTGATGTTTAGCTATCAGATAGCGGGGACCAGTTTTGCCTGAAACCCATACCCGCAGAAAGCGCCGATCTCCCGCATAGTGCCACTGCAGATGTCGCCATCGTAGGGCTCTGGCTTCTGTGCCGTGTCTGATGCCTGTATAGAGCAAGAATTCCACATACGAGCGGCAAAGCCTACGCATCAAGCGAGACATCCGCAGCCTGCCACCGAGTTCCCACTCAACCATAATTGCCAGTAGGTCATCTATCTCGGGCTGTGAAAAAGCAGGACGGGCTTGGCTTTTTTCGCCAGCAATGGGTAAGTCAGGGAATGCTCGCTCTGCTGGTATCAGTCCTTGTCGTCGAGCCAATTTGATGACTCGGTTGTAAGCACTGGCGTGATTACGCATAGTGCTAGCTTTGGGCTCACGCCCCATCTTCACTTCACGCCACGCCGAGAAATCTTCAATAGTCTCGTCTCGAATGCTGGCGACAGACATCTTGCCGAAAAACGGTATTAGATATTTGTTGATTGCAAAGATGTAGTCTCTATAAGTCTTTGGCGCTCGTGAGTTATCCAATGCACGGCGCATAGCTGCAAGTTCTTCTTGTGCCACTTCACCGAAGGTCTTCTTGGATATAGATTCGCCAGCCGCTAGCTGCAAGAGAACTTGCTGCTGAACTTCGACGCCAGCAGACTTTGCAGCTTCAAGATTCGCTTGCCCCGTGCTCGCTGTGTGCCATGTGCCTGAGGGTAGCTTGAAGCGAACTTGCCACCTGCTACTGGTTGGTCGCTTGTAGAGAGTGGCTGTGAGGTCAGCCTGAGGCGCCGTTATTTCGACGGGCAGTGAGGAAGTGTTGAAAAGCGAGTTTAGATTTCTCAACGCATGCGTCTAGTAGCTGGACGCCCTTATTTTTGCAAAAGTTTTCTTTTCTTGCAATAAAATCAAAGTGTCCGTTCGACGGACGCATGTGAGAGAAAATAGAGATAAAAAGTAGTAGGATAGAACCAAAGCGTGGCATCGCAATTCAGCCGCTTGCCACTCCAAGTAGCGACGCGGTATGCAGCATTGGATGCCGACAAAGTAATTTTCCTGCCGCTCGCACAGAGCAGACAACACACAAACGCCAATCGTGAAACTCATCAGAAAATTCTTTGTGATTTCCCTTCTGCTCTTTGGGGCAACTGCCTGTCAAACCGCCGAGGTTAGAAATGGTCCATTGTTTTTCGAGGCAAATGAACGACTGCTAAAAAACGATAAGAGACTGAAGAATGTTGAGGCTCTGGTAGAGGCAAAACGGCAGTTGGGAGTTGTATATGCTGGGAACGCCTCCGTAAGTGGCTTTTCGAATGTCATACGAAAAGGAACTTGCGGAAAAAGTTGGTTTGGCGGGGATGGGATGATCAAGATGCAGCGTGATCTTGCATCAAATCTGCTTTGGCTTGGTCCAAAAGGAATTCCGGATACCGACTATGCTTATGTGGTTAAGTTCTGTTTAAATTTCGAGTCTTTTGAATTTGAAAAGTCATGTGAATCAGCAAAACTAAATTACAAATATTTCTTGGTTTATGAAAGATTTATAAAGGGTTCAGCATCATCGGCTCCTAGCGACAATTCATGCAAAGACTTTAATCCTAGGGCGAATGGAACTTCGGAAGTTTTGTTTTCAAAGGAAAAGACCGCCATTGGTCGATACACATCTGCTGACAATGCGAGCCAACTCGAAACAGATTCAGAGCGTGCCCTTGGGTCGCTGTATGGCATGCTCATGCAGATAGCATCTGACATATCTACTGATCCTGACATCGCCAAAGCAGTTCTTGAGCATAGCGAAATTTCTCCGGAGAAACGCCTTTCAGCCCAGCCTGCATCAAGCCCAGAAGACACGCTTCAAGGTATAAAAAAGCAATGCAATGAACTAGGATTTGCCGAAGGTACTGAGGGACAAAACCAATGCGTACTACGCCTCTTAAAGTAGTTTTCCTGACTTTTTTTCTAGTCAGCTTTGTAAATGCTCAGGATCTTGGTCCATACAAAGAAGCTTGCTCTAATGCCGGCTTCGTTGCTGGAACGAAAGAACATGGAGAGTGCGTCCTGTCCCTGTACGAAAAACAAAAGAAAATTCAGCAGCCTGCGGGAAATATTGAGCTCTCAAGGGAAATGGAGCTTCAGAAGAAAGCGGAAGACGATTTAGAAATACTCCGAAAAAAGGCTGCTTCAGGAGTGATCATTGCAGATCCAGCGGCATTACCTCCGTCCGCTTCACCGCAAGCACACGAGTGCCTCAACAAATATGGATTTCAGCCCAATACCCCAGAGTACTCAAACTGCTTGATGCAACTTACCGAACGAGATCGACAGCTGAATGATATGTTTTGGGCAAATATGTTGGGCGGTGCAACAGCAATTTACAAAAGCATGCAGCCAAGACCCGCTGTACTGCCAAGAACATACAACTGCGTACCTGCTCCGGGAACAACTTACCAGTCGGTTGGGGGCGTGCGCCAGTACCAATGCCAGTAGTCATCTAATCCTGATTGCCGTCGAACAATTGAAATTCTCTTATGTCTGGTAGGGATCGGTAGAACCTGCAATCTGCAAGGCAGTGAAATGTATGGATTAATTGCGCCGATCTTCCATGATTTCATTGCCTATGGAGATAGCCCGTTCTGATAGTAAAAGCATTTGCCGAAATACTTCCGCGCTTCCACCTCTCTCAGCAATTTCGCCACCTGGAGTGATGTCTTGAACTATTGCATCTGTCAGTTGGTGGAACTCAACGATCTTCGCCGCCAACTTGCTGTCTAACAAACCAAGGCGCCCTAAATTAGCCTGATATACGCGAGAGTAATGATCCGGAACTCGGACTTTGTAAAGCGCCGTAGCGCCTTGCTGATTTTGAAGTTGGAGGAATATAGCCTTCATGTGTACGACATATTCGCGATGCTCGATGATTGTCAAAATTGACTGGATTTCGGAAACGAGCGCCGTAGTTACAACTTTTTTTTCGTGTAGTCTTTTACTTCGTTCCAGAAAAAAATTGGAATAAAAAGTGAGGAAGCCTCCAACAATTACTCCACCGAGTGCGGTAACTACGGTAATCCATGGAGAGGTAGGGGATTCGCAAAGATTTTTAATGGTTCGAATCGCCTCAATCACTTCAGGTAGTTGATTTGTATCCATAAGCTCTCATGAGAGTAAAAAAGCGAACTACGGAGCAAATGGATCTTTGCGTCCACCGGCAGGAGAGAGGCTCCTTAGAAATTCGCCCAAAGCTTAATAAATTGAAAGATTTGTTCTAACTTTTCTCTTGCTACCAGACTGGAGCAGTCCACCTTTAAGTCCCCAATGGTCTTCTATCTAGACGCTTACACCCTTTAGCCAATCAAATCAGTAAACGCACCGTACCGTAACTAGACGCTAACTGCTCCGAGGATGCCTGATCCAAATGTTAGTCCTTGATACCATGCCTTTGCTTCAAGTACTCAACATGCTCAAGATCAGTTTTACCGGTGACAGCAAACCGAGCAGTCTCTAGCCTCCCAACACAGAACTGAACTCGATTCAACGACATCATTTCCTCGGTAGAGTTTTGCAGGTATTTAATAAACCCCGAAAGTGTGTAAACGCCGCATGGCATATCAGTCTTGAACTCAGCTCGACCAGTAAAGACGATAGCTGACTTGATTGCTTCCGGTGACACAAAGTCAAGGAGATTGGCTATTGCATGAACATGCCCTGCGTTTTGGGTAATCGGATTCTGAAAGCCAAATTTCGATTTGAAGAGTACTTGTGTCCAGGTAGCGTGCTTCGGGTTTGCAAATATCCAGCCTTTGTAGTCCTTCGTCTCAATGACGAATATTCCGTAGCGCGACACAAGGATGTGATCAATCTGCGTAGTTCCATCTTTGAGCTTCAAGGTAATGTGATTCAGGAGATGGTAATCAGGAGCTTTGAAATTGGCTTTAAGCTCGCGAGTGACCAGTGCTTCACCGCGATTTTGAAATGGAGGATTTCGGGACCGATATCGACCAAGCCAATAGCCAACGACCAGCGCAAAAAGGAGGTAATAGGGATTGGTCATTCAATAGCCGCCCAATTTTGGGTAAGTCTGGGTTTGATGCTCGATCTAAAAGCCTTGCGATCCCATTTTCGCTCAAACTACTGATTAGGCTCAGGATTTGTATTTCGAGTGTTTGAATTTGTTTCCGCTATATTGTTATCGGCAATCTTAATTGATCGCGTGCGGAGGAAAAAATGCATAAATGCCAACTTTGTTTTCCCCAGAGAATAAGACTGGCTATGTTGGCTGTTTGCATTGCAGCCTGTCCGTTGGCTTCTGCCTACGATCCAGTAGATTGCGTCAGAGATATATCGAAAGTTGACCCGGAAATAATTGTGGGATTGGCTGTAAAACTTTGTGCAGGAGCGTATTCGCCCGAGCCAGTAAAGTGCTACGCAAAGATTGGCGAAGTTGATAAAGGAATGATTAGAGGTATCGCTATTGATCTTTGCGCGGGTTCTATCGATGCTGATCAGACGATTGGTTGCTATGTAAAAGCTGGGAATGAGAAGCTCAATCGAGGTTTATCGACGACGCTTTGTGGTGTCAGGAAGCGCGACAAATAGCAGAAGTAATAACTGCGCTTAGAAATTGCCACCGTCCCGTATCTGGACGCTTCTACCAAACACCCCCAAACGCAAAAAGCCCCCGTTATCGCTAACGAGGGTTTCACTTTCTTGGTGGCCCGGGGCGGAATCGAACCGGGCTGAGGATGCCTGATCCGAAACCCATGACTAGTCTAGGCTTGAGTCAATCTAGTCGCCACCTGCTGCATCAATCTCCGAAAAAAGAGACTCAAAAAACCTCAAACCTTGCTGAGCAACTTTGACGACGGGCGGGTTTGAATCCTCGCTAAGAACCGGAGGTTGATACTCGACACCACGATTTACAACTCGCTGAGCCCTCACCGATGCTGGATGAACCGAGACACTTCCAGTGCTGCCAGCACCAAGCACATATGCCCCACCTCCGGATATAGATGTGCCGCCTGTATATGTGCCGGTGCCGAGGGAGGTGAAGCCAAGTTGCGTTTTCGAGGACGGTGCGATCCCGTGCTCATCCGCATGGCGCGCCTGATGAATGTAAACGAGCAATGGATCGTTGGCTCGTTGCGCGGCGAATTTTGGCTCACGTGGCCCCCAGAAAGACTTCCCCTTGTAGTATGCCAAGCATCGGTTCCATGTTCGATGGCGGTACAAGAGAAAATCTTCCCACGCATCCTGAAGTGTTTCGAGATCGCTGGCATTCTCCATCTCTTCAAGTGCCTCTCGTGCTCGGCCAAATGAAGTCCGCGGTGGGGATGGCATAGAGTACTCCTGAAAGTCAAAGCTCACCGTCCAGTAACCAGACGCTTACCGCAGTTGCTGTACAGGCAAATATATGATCCGCGAGGGAATATAGCTCCAAAAGCAAAAACCCCCACCATTTCTGGAGGGGGCTTGCTATTCCTTGGTGGCCCGGGGCGGAATCGAACCACCGACACAAGGATTTTCAATCCTCTGCTCTACCAACTGAGCTACCAGGCCAAGACGCGAGAGTATAGCAAAAGATTCCGCGCCTGCAAAGCGCCCGGCGAGCCTCGCTTTCTGTCGGTACTATAATGAGCACCATGAAATACTCCTGCGACATCTGCGTGATTGGTGGCGGCCCGGTCGGCAAGGCGACCGCGCTGGCGCTGTCCAAGGCCGGGCATGAGGTTGTGCTGCTGGCGCCGGATGCGCCTGCGCGTACTGCCGCCGCGCCCGCTGCCGACTGGGATCTGCGCGTCTACGCACTGAACCATGTCGCCCACCAGCTGCTGTCATCGCTGAAGGTGTGGGAAGCGATGGATCAGGCGCGCATCGCGCCGGTGGATGCGATGGCCATTCATGGGGATGGCGACGCGCCTGTCGGCGGCCAAAGTGCCGGGCACCTGAACTTCGACGCCTACGGCGCACGCGTCAATACGCTGACCTGGATCGTCGAGGAAAGCAACCTGAACCAGGCGCTGGAATCGGCGCTGCGCTTTGCGCCGGGGGTCAGGCGTATCTCGCAGCTTGCTTCTGGCCTGCAGGGCAATGCCGACCACATGACCGTGACGCTGCCGAGTGGCGACAGCATCCGCTGCTCGCTGGTGGTCGGTGCCGATGGCGGCGACTCCTGGGTGCGGGGCCAGGCCGATATCGACATCGCCTACCGTTCGTACAACCAGCAAGGGGTTGTGGCGAACTTTGCCTGCGAACGGCCGCACCATGGGACGGCCAGCCAATGGTTCCTCGGGGCTGAAGGCATCGTTGCGCTGCTGCCGCTACCGGGCGACCGCGTATCGCTGGTGTGGTCGGCGCCCGACGCGCTGGCTGCCAAGCTGCTGCAAGAGTCGCCGCAAGCCCTGTGCCAACGGCTGGAGCAATTGCCCGGCATGGCGCTCGGCCAGCTGAACATGCTGCCGCCGGCAAAACCGCGCGCCTTCCCGCTGCGCCTGATGCGCGCAGGCTCGCCGGTGGCGCACCGGATTGCGCTGGTGGGCGACGCCGCGCATGTCGTGCACCCGATGGCCGGGCATGGGATGAACCTGGGCTTTGGCGACATCGATGCGCTGGTGGCGGCGCTGGCGCGTCGTGACCATGCGGCCGATTGCGGTGATGCGCGCACGCTCGGTCGCTATGCCCGACTGCGCAAAGAAGAAGTGCTGCTGATGCAGCTGGCCACGGATGGCCTGTACCGCCTGTTCTCGACAGACCTGGCGCCCGTGCGCCACTTGCGCAACTTGGGCATGGGCCTGGTCGACAAACTGCCTTTCGTCAAGCGTCGCCTCATGTCCCATGCGCTGGGGCGCGCTGTTTCCCTACCCTCTGGTGAATGATCATGACCTTGCTTGCCCGCTGCCTCCCGTTGCTGTTGTCCCTCGCCATCCCGGTGGCGGCGATGGCAGAATCGACCGAAGCCAATATCAAGAAAGCGCTGCAGCATCGGATGGGCGATGGCGCGCCGATCGAGTCAGTGACCAAGACGCCTTATGGCGGCCTGTACGAAGTCAAGATCGGCAATGAGATCGTCTACTCGGATGCAGACGCCAAGTTTGTGTTCATTGGCCGCGTGGTCGATGTCGAGTCGTCGAAAGACCTCACCCAGGCACGGATGGATGAACTCAATCGCATCAAGTTCAGCGACCTGCCGCTGGAACTGGCGGCCAAGTCGGTAAAGGGCAATGGCAAGCGCGTGATCGCGGTGTTCGAAGACCCGAACTGCGGTTACTGCAAGCGCTTCCGCAAGTCGCTGTCGGAGATGAAGGACCTCACCGTCTATACCTTCATGTACCCGATCCTCGGCGACGACTCCAAGGTGAAGTCGCGCAACCTGTGGTGCGCATCGGACAAGTCCAAGGCCTGGGATGATTGGATGATCAATGGCAAGGCGGCGCCGGCGGCGCCAGAGTCCTGCAAAGCGACCGAGATCGACAAGGTGGTTGAGCTGGGCAAGAAATACGGCATCCGCGGCACGCCGACGATTTTCTTCACCGATGGGACGCGCATTCCTGGCGCGATTGACGCAAAGGCTTTGGAAAGCAAGCTGGCTTCGCTGAAGTAATCGGGCTCGCCCAACGATGCTGGATCCCGGCCTTTGCCGGGATGACGTTCTTGCCGCAATGACGTATGTGTCTGGTTGACGTATATGCCCGGCTGACGTTCGTGCCGCGATGACGTCCGTGCCGGGATGACGGCGTTTTGTGGTGGGTTCGTTGAAAATCATTCATCCAAAGTCCTGCGCATCAGCACTCGGATCGCGCGCCAAATCCGCTACCATCTCCCAAAGTCCAATAACAAAGGAGATGCCCCATGTATCGCGCCATCCTGCTCAACAAGAATGAAGACGGCTCCACCCGCGCCGAGCTGACCCAGCTCGACGATGCGCAGCTGCCGCCGGAAGGCGATGTCACCGTCGCCGTCGATTACTCGACGATCAATTACAAGGATGGCCTGGCCATCACGGGCAAGTCGCCGGTGGTGCGAAAGTGGCCGATGGTGCCGGGCATTGATGGCTCGGGCGAGGTCATTGCCTCCTCGCATCCGGACTGGAAGGCGGGCGACGCCTTCATCTTGAACGGCTGGGGCGTGGGCGAGTCGCATATGGGCTGCCTGGCCGAGCGCGCCAAGCTCAAGGGCGACTGGCTGATCCCCCGCCCGCAGGGCATGTCCGCGCGTACCGCGATGGCCATTGGCACCGCTGGCTACACCGCGATGCTGTGCGCGATGGCGCTGGCCGAGCAGGGCGTGAAGCCGGACGATGGCGAAGTGCTGGTCACCGGCGCCTCTGGCGGTGTGGGCAGTGTCGCCACCGCGATCCTCGCGGCCCGTGGTTACAAGGTAGTGGCATCGACCGGCAAGCTGGCCGAGGCTGACTACCTGAAGTCGCTCGGCGCTGCCGACGTGATCGACCGCGCCGAGCTGTCGGCGGCCGGCAAGCCGCTGCAGAAGGAGCGCTGGGCCGGCGTCGTGGACTCGGTGGGCTCGCATACGCTGGCCAATGCGGTCGCGCAGACGCGTTACGGTGGCACGGTGGCCGCCTGCGGCCTGGCGCAGGGGATGGATTTCCCGGCCACGGTCGCGCCCTTCATCCTGCGCAGCGTGAAGCTGATCGGCGTGGACAGCGTGATGGCGCCGAAGGCGCGTCGCATCAATGCCTGGTCCAATCTCGCACTGGAACTGAGCGAAGCAATACTGGCCACGATCACGCAAGAGATCGCGCTGGCCGATGCGCTGACCTGGGCACCGAAGATCCTGGCGGGCGGCGTGCGCGGCCGGCTGGTGGTGAACGTTCGGGCGTAAACGGTGGTTAAGTCACGGTATCCCGGTAGCCACCGGGATATCCTGAGCAGGTGGCGAGGCAGGAATCTCGTACACTGCGGCTATTGACGTCAGCTCAGAACGCTTCCCATGGCTCGCAATAGCAAAGCTCCAAAAGAAACCGTCCATTACACGATCCGTCCCGCGGACCTCGCGCTGCATCTGTTCGAGGTCCGGCTGACGATTGCGTCGCCCGATCCCGAGGGCCAGGTGCTGTCCTTGCCGGCCTGGATTCCGGGCAGTTACATGATCCGCGAGTTTGCCCGCAACATCGTGCAGATCCATGCCGAGTGCGCCGGCCGCAAGGTCAAGCTGACCAAGCTGGACAAGCACAGCTGGAAGGCCGCGCGCTGCGACGGCCCGCTGCAGATCAGCTATCAGGTCTATGCCTGGGATCTGTCGGTGCGCGCCGCGCATCTCGACCAGACCCATGGCTTCTTCAATGGCACCAGCACCTTCCTGCAGGTGCATGGCAAGGAAGCGCTGCCGCATGTGGTCGACATCCAGCCGCCGGGCGCTGGCCGCGACGATCGCCGCGACGATGACAGCGACGACAGCCACGATGACGCCCGTTATGCCCACTGGCGCGTCGCCACCTCGCTGCGCGAACTGAAGGCGCGCCGCCATCGCTTCGGCACCTATATCGCAGACAACTATGACGAGCTGATCGACCACCCGGTCGAGATGGGCGAGTTTGTCCTGCTCCGTTTTGAAGCCCACGGCGTGCCGCATGAAATGGCCATTACCGGTCGCGTGCCCAACCTCGACACGGACCGACTGACGGCAGACCTGAAGAAAATCTGCGAGCACCAGATCGCGCTGTTCGAGCCGGCCAGCAAGCGCGCGCCGATGGACCGCTATGTCTTTCTGACGCTGGCCGTCGGCGACGGTTACGGCGGCCTCGAGCATCGGGCGTCGACGGCGCTGATCTGCGCCCGTGCCGACCTGCCGGTCAAGGGGCAGGCGACGATGAGCGAGGGCTATCGCACCTTCCTCGGCCTGTGCAGCCACGAGTACTTCCATACCTGGAACATCAAGCGCATCAAGCCGGCCGTGTTCGCGCCCTATGATCTGCGCCACGAAAACCATACGCCGCTGCTGTGGCTGTTCGAAGGCTTCACCAGTTACTACGACGACCTGACGCTGGTACGTACTGGACTCATCGACGAAAAGGCTTACTTCAGCCTGCTGGCCAAGACGCTCAATGGCGTGCTGCGCGGCACCGGCCGGCTCAAGCAGAGCGTGGCCGATTCCAGTTTCGATGCCTGGACCAAGTATTACCGGCAGGATGAGAACGCCACCAATGCCGTCGTCAGCTATTACACCAAGGGCTCGCTGGTGGCGCTGCTGCTGGATCTGACGATACGCGCGCAGACCGCTGGCAAGCGTTCGCTGGACGATGTGATGCGCGCGCTCTGGCGCCGCTATGGCCGCGACTTTTATGCGCAGACCAACAGCGTGAGTGAAGCCAGCGCAGCCAACACCCCCGGCGGACGCGGCGTGACTGAGGCCGAGGTCGAGGCCCTGTTCGACGAAATCAGCGGACTGTCGCTGAAAGCCCTGCTGGAGAAGGCCGTGCGCGGCACGAGAGATTTGCCGCTGGAAGCAGCCTTCGAGCCCTTCGGCATCACGATGAAAGATGGCGCCAAGCGCTCGCGCCCCAGCCTCGAAGCCCGCACCCGCAAGGAAAATGGCGACTGCAAGCTGGCGGCCGTGTATGAAGGCGGCGCCGCGCACCAGGCCGGCCTGTCGGCCGGCGACGTGCTGCTGGCCATCGACGGCCTGCGCGTGACGGCCTCGAATGTGGAATCGCTGCTGGGACGTTACCGCCTTGGCGATACCGTGCCCGTGCATGTGTTCCGGCGCGATGAGCTGATGACTTTCAAGCTCAACTTGAAAGCCGATTCGGCGCCGCAGTATGCTATCGAGTCGAGCAACAAGCCGGTCGCCGCAGCCAGGCTGCGCAAGGCCTGGCTGCGCAACCGAGGCTAAGAATCCGTCGTCGACGGCCGCTGTACAAGAATTTAATAAAACCCCATGAGGGAGGAGACAAGATGACACCCCGCTTTTTGACGGCAGCGTTCGCGCTCGCCATCGGCCTTTGCGCTGCCCAGACCGACCGTTCCGTGCATGCGGCCGAGCTGACGATGTCCGCGCCCCAGCAGCAAGGCATGTCGGCCGCGCGCCTGTCGCGCATCGGCGACCTGGTCATGAACGAGATTGGCGCCGAGCGCATGCCGGGCGCCGTTATCCTGGTGGCGCGCAAGGGCGCCATCGTGCATGCCGACGCGATCGGCTTTGGCGACGTGGCGACGCGCCGGCCCTTGCGGCGCGATGCCATCTTCCGTGCGTACTCGATGACCAAGCCGCTGGTCTCGGTGCTGACGATGATGCTGGTCGAGGAAGGCAAGCTGCAGCTGACCGACCCGATGACGAAGTTCTTCCCGGCCTTCGCGAACATGCAGGTGCTGGTGAATCCGGCCGACCCGAACAGCGCGCGCGAGCCGGCCAAACGCCAGATCACCGTGCAAGACCTGCTGCGCCACACCTCGGGCCTGACCTATGGCGAGTTCACGCGCTTTGCCGGCGTGAAGGCGGCCTATATCGAGGCCGACCTGTTCTCGGCTGAGGTGCCGATGCGATCGATGGCGCTGACGCCGGAACAGCAAGTGGCCGCCTTTGCCAAGGCGCCGCTGGTCTGGCAGCCGGGCACGACCTTCGACTACAGCCTGTCGACCGACCTGCTCGGCCGGGTGCTGGAAAAAGTGTCGGGCCAGCCGCTGGATGTGCTGCTGGACGAGAAGCTGATCAAGCCGCTCGGCATGAAGGACACGCATTTCGTCGTGCCAGCCTCGAAGGCGATGCGAATTGCCGAGGCCCTGAAGATCGATCCCACCACCGGCGGCCCGGCGATGACGCTGCTGGAGTCGACCAAGCCGACCGGCAATATCTCCGGCGGCGGCGGTATCTCGACCACGGCCGATGACTACCTGCGCTTCTGCCAGATGCTGCTCAATGGCGGCAGCTTCGACGGCAAGCGCTATCTGTCGCGCGCGACGATTGCGCTGATGACCTCCGACCACCTGGGCCCGAAAATCGCCACGCCGGTGCAGCCGGGCGAGGTGCTGATGGGCGTGCAGGGCTATACCTTTGGCCTGGGCTTCATGGTGCGCCAGGGAGCGGGCATCGCCGGCGTGCATGGCTCCGAGGGCGACTATGCCTGGGGCGGCGTGGGCGGCACCTTCTTCTTCATCGATCCGAAAGAGCAGCTGATCGGCATCATGATGGCGCAGACGCCGGGCGCGATCCGCCAGAGCTACCGCCGCCTGTTCAAGACCATGGTCTACCAGGCGCTGGACTAAGCGACCCTGCAGACCTGCCAACCTGCAGACCTGCCGGCCGGCCAAGCTGCTGGCCGGCTGACCCTCAGGCCAGCAGGTGATCGATCAGGCGGCCGTAGGCGGCCTGATCGGCCTGCGTGTTATCCAGGCGCATCAGCGCCGCATGCGTCGGTGGATCCACACGGCGCTTCAGGTAGTCATCCCAGTGCGCGAGCTTCCAGGCATCGCGCTTGTCATTGCGCTGCTGTATGCGGCGCCTGGCCTCGGCGCTATCGAGATCAATCCACGCCACCCGGCATTCGGTGCCCTCGGGCATGCCGAGCTCGGTCGGCCGGAAAAACTTGCCGGCCATGATCTCGCGCGTGAACGGTCCCACCAGCATCACGTTCAATCCCAGCAGCAGGTTCTCGCGCGCGATGTCGAGCAGGCCCGCGTATTCCTTGTCTCGCAGATTGTTCAGGTAGGTCGGGCTGTCGCGGTCGTCCGGGTCGCCGGTCAGCAAGCCCATGATGTGCGAGCTGAACGCGCCATAGGCGGTGTCCTTGTCGAGGAAGAAGTAGTCGCGGCCGCTGCGCTCGCGCAGCAAGGGAATCGCGCGCTTGGCCAGCGTGGTCTTGCCGGTGCCGGCATGGCCGGCGAACAGCAGCAGGCGGCCAGGCCGGGGGGCTGATGGGGATGGCGTTGAGGCTGGGGATGAAGATGGCGATGGGGTCATGGCAGTGGCGCCGTCAGCGGCGCTGGGCATCGGATGGTTCTTAATTTGACATCAAAATCGGGGTTGGCACACGCTTTGCGCGAAGTTGTCGTTTTTTAACGCGCAAATTGCTTGTATCATGCTTCGGGTTTTCGGCAACATCGCAGCGACGCGCCCTGCCCATGGCAGCATCGCTCATTTTGTCAGTGGCGCACAGCATTACTCAACCATTCGAACATCAACGAGACGAGAACAAGCATATGGCTGAAATCAATTCCCCGGGTTCCCTGCTGGTCGGCGAAGGCGTGTTCATGAAGGGCTCCATGATGGTGCCCGGCACGGCCAGCATTGACGGCAAGCTCGAAGGCGAACTCGCCGCCGACACCGTGATCGTGCAAGGCAATGGCTCGATGGATGGCCGCACGACGGCCAACCATGTCCGTGTCGCCGGCGCGCTGACCAATACGACCGTTGCCAACAAGACGCTGGTGGTGGAATCGTCCGGCCTGATCGGCGGCTCGATCACCTACTCGGAACTGGAAATCAAGAAGGGTGGCCAGCTGCAGGGCAACATCTACAAGGTGGGCCAGGAGCCTCCGGCCTTCGTCCCGACCAAACCGGCCGCCCCGGCCGCACCAGTCCAGGCGCAGCCGGCGCCCCAGCAGGCCGCACAGCCGCAGCCCGTTATGGAAGCGCCGGTGCAGCAGCAGGCCCAGGCCGCCCCGGCCACCGCCCCGAGCGGCAATGCGCAAGGCGGCAACCAGCGCAACAATGGTCAGCAAGGCGGCAAGCAAGGCCGCAGCAACTGAGCTGATTCAGCCGCTGAAGTAAAAAATCCACCGGTGCAAGCCGGTGGATTTTTTTTGGCCGTCGAGACGACGGCTGCCAGGGTGTCAGGCCGCAATCAGGCCGCAATCATGGCGCATTCGTGCCGCAATCATGCCGCATTCGTGCCGCATCCGTGCCGCATTCAAGCCGCAACCTCTCCGGCGTAGCGCAGCTTGTCCAGCCACACCAGCAGCGGTATCGTCGCCGGCAGCACCGGCTCGACGGCCACACTGCCCTGCCAGGCCAGTTGCTGGCCCTCGAGGCTTTGCGGCTCGCCTTCCCACTCGCGGCTGATGTAGAAATGCAGCCGCACATGCGCATGCGGATACACATGCTCGACCCCGCACCAGGGCTCGGCTGACAGCACGGTCACACCGATCTCTTCGGCGAACTCGCGCTTGAGCGCCGCCAGCACCGATTCGCCCGGCTCGACTTTCCCGCCCGGGAATTCCCAATAGCCTGCATAGGGCTTGCCCGCCGGGCGGCAGCCCAGCAGCACATCGCCATTCGGCTTCATCAGGAGGCCGACCGCCACATTGATCGGCGCGCCATGATTGGCGGGCATGGCCTCGGACTCGGCGTGCGCTTTCATCAGCCGCCGCCCTCAGGTCTCATGCCGGCCGGCCCAGTCGCGCGCGAACTGCCACGCCACACGGCCGGACCGCGAGCCGCGCTGCAAGGCCCAGCGCAAGGCCTCCGGCTCGGCTTCGGCAAACTCGGTCTCGCTGACGCCGAAGTGCTTGAGCCAGTGGCGCGTGATGTCCAGATAGTCTTCCTGGCGGAACGGATAGAACGACAGCCACAAGCCGAAGCGCTCGGAGAGCGAGATTTTTTCTTCCACCGTCTCGCCCGGGTGCAGGTCGCCGTCGTCCACATGCCGATAGGTCTCGTTGTCGGAGAACTTTTCCGGCAGCAGGTGGCGACGGTTCGAGGTCGCATAGATCAGCACATTGTCGGACTGCGCGCTGATGCTGCCGTCGAGCGCCACCTTCAGCGCCTTGTAGCCGCTTTCGCCCTCTTCGAAGGACAGGTCGTCGCAGAAGATCACGAAGCGCTCCGGACGCTGCGCGACCAGTTCGACGATGTCGGGCAAGTCGACCAGGTGCTCCTTGTCGACTTCGATCAGGCGCAGCCCCTGCCCGGCAAACTGCACCAGGCAGGCCTTGATCAGCGAGGATTTACCCGTGCCGCGCGCGCCGGTCAGCAGCACATTATTGGCTGGCTTGCCGCTGACGAACTGGCGGGTGTTCTGTTCGATCTGCTCTTTTTGCGGGCCGATATTGTGCAGGTCGTCCAGCCGGATGCGGGCCGGATGGCGCACCGGCTGCAGGTAGCCGCGGCCATCGCGCGCGCCCGGGGCCTGGCGCCAGCGAAAGGCAATGGCCGCATCCCATTCGGGCACCGGCATCGGGCCGGGCAGGATGGCCTCGACGCGTGCCAGCACGGCTTCGGCACGCTGCAGGAAAAGTTCGAGCTCTTTCATCAGGAACGATAGTCCGCGTTGATGGAAACGTAGTCATGCGAGAGGTCGCAAGTCCAGATCGTGGCCGCTGCACCGCCGCGACCGAGCTTGACCGTCACCTTGATCTCGCTCTGCTTCATCACCCGCTGGCCGTCTTCTTCCTTGTAGTCCGGATTGCGGCCGCCGGCCTTGGCGACCCAGACATCGTCCAGATGCAGGTCGAGCTTGCTGACATCGAGGTCGTCGATGCCTGCATAGCCAACGGCGGCCAGGATGCGGCCCAGGTTGGGGTCGGAGGCAAAGAAGGCCGTCTTTACCAGCGGCGAGTGGCCGATCGCATAGGCGACCTTGCGGCACTCCTTCACGTCGCGGCCATCTTCGACCCGCACGGTGATGAACTTGGTCGCGCCTTCGCCGTCGCGCACGATCATCTGCGCCAGGTCCTGCGCCAGCCAGGTGACGGCGGCCTGCAGCGCGTCATATTCGTCGGACAGCATGCTGGTCACTTCCAGCTCGCCGGCGCCGGTGGCGATCAGCATGAAGGAGTCATTGGTCGAGGTGTCGCCGTCGATGGTGATGCAGTTGAACGAGGCATTCGCCGCCTCTTTCACCAGCTTGTCGAGCAGCTTCTGCGGCACCTTGGCGTCACAGGCGATGAAGCCCAGCATGGTCGCCATGTTCGGCTTGATCATGCCGGCGCCTTTCGAGATGCCGGTCAGGACCACTTTCTTGCCGCCTATCGTGACCGTGCGCGACGCCGCCTTCGGCTGGGTGTCGGTGGTCATGATGGCTTCGGCCGCGTTGAACCAGTTGTCTTCGGTCAGGTTGGCGATCGCCTGCGGCAGGCCGGCGACGAGCCGCTCGACCGGCAGCGGCTCGAGGATGACGCCGGTCGAGAACGGCAGGATCTGGGTCGCTTCGCAGCCCAGTTGACTGGCCAGCGCCTCGCAGGTGGCGTTCGCATTCGCGAGGCCGGCCTCGCCGGTGCCGGCGTTCGCATTGCCGGTGTTGATCACCAGCGCCGTCACCGGCTTGCCGGACGCCGCGGCCGCCGCCAGATGGGCCTTGGCCAGCTGCACCGGCGCGGCGCAAAAGCGGTTAGTGGTGAACACGCCGGCGACGGTCGCGGTCGGCGCGAGCTTGAAGACCAGCAGGTCCTTGCGCCCGGGCTTCTTGATGCCGGCCTCGGCATGGCCGAGCTGCACGCCGGCGACCGGCTTCAGCTTGGCGGGAATGGGAAGGGGGAGGTTGACGGCCATGATGTGCTTTTCTTTCCAATGACGAAGGCCCCGGCATGCCGGGGCCCTCAAGTTTACTTCGTCCCTGCCGGGGCTGGCCTCAAGCCAGCTTGCCGTGGCACTGCTTGTACTTCTTGCCGCTGCCGCAGGGGCAGGGATCATTGCGGCCGACCTTGGGCATGGCATTGGCCAGCGTGGCCATGCCGGCGGCCATCGCAGCTGCGCGATCATCCTGGCCGGGCGGTGCCAGCAGCTCTTCCGGCGAGGCCGACGGATTGAAGTCGGCGTGCTGGTAGTTGATGTTCTCCAGGTGCGGATGCGCCATCTGCGCCTCGGCCGCCTCGATCTCGGCCTGCGACTGGATGCGCACGGTCATGATCACGCGCACGACTTCGTTGCGAATCAGGTCCAGCATCTGCGCAAACAGCTGGAAGGCTTCGCGCTTGTATTCCTGCTTCGGGTTCTTCTGCGCATAGCCGCGCAGGTGGATGCCCTGGCGCAGGTGGTCGAGTGCCGCCAGATGCTCGCGCCAATGCGTGTCCATGCTCTGCAGCATGACGTTCTTTTCAAAACCGCTGAAGGATTCCCCGCCCACCACATCGACCTTGGTCTGGTAAGCCTTGTCGGCCGCCATCAGCACCCGCTCCAGCAGGTCTTCGTCGCTCAGGTTGGGCTCGGCCTTCAGCATGGCCGTCAGCGGCAGGTCCAGCTGCCACTCGAGCAGCAGCGCCTCCTGCAGCGCGTCGAGATCCCACTGCTCTTCCATCGCCTCTTCCGGCACATGCTGGCGGAACAGGTCGGTGAGCACGCCGTGGCGCAGCGCGATGCTGGTCTCGGCCATGTTCTCGGTCTCGAGCAGTTCGTTGCGCTGCTGGTAGATCACCTTGCGCTGGTCGTTGGCGACGTCGTCGTATTCGAGCAGCTGCTTGCGGATGTCGAAGTTGCGGGCCTCGACCTTGCGCTGCGCCGACTCGATCGAGCGCGAGACGATGCCGGCCTCGATAGGCTCGTCTTCCGGCATGTTCAGGCGCTCCATCACCGCGCGCACGCGGTCGCCGGCGAAGATGCGCAGCAGCGAATCGTCAAGCGACATGTAGAAGCGCGACGAACCCGGGTCGCCCTGGCGGCCGGCACGGCCGCGCAGCTGGTTGTCGATGCGGCGCGACTCGTGGCGCTCGGTGCCGATGATGTGCAGGCCGCCTTCGGCCTTCACATGCTCATGCAATGACTGCCATTCATCACGCAACTGCTGGGCGCGGCTGGCTTTCTCTTCGCCCGAGATCGCATCGTCGGCCTCGATGATCTGGATCTGCTTGTCGACTTTGCCGCCGAGGACGATGTCGGTACCGCGGCCGGCCATGTTGGTGGCGATGGTGACGGCGCCGGGCTTGCCGGCCTGCGCGACGATGTGCGCTTCGCGCTCGTGCTGCTTGGCGTTCAGCACCTCGTGCGCGAT